>JACCDO010327168.1_pt1 | contig 24915 bp, 23 predicted proteins | sample 7446101 | NCBI WGS metagenome assembly JACCDO01 (sample SAMN15323440, study PRJNA562643) | freshwater metagenome | isolation source: river surface water | place: USA:Blue River Watershed | collected 2017-08-16 | reverse complement strand
TGCCCTCCACCGTAGAGATGAGTTGGTGAACATGAGAAAAGGTATACACTTGGCACAACTCCGGCACAACCACACTCCCAGCCTCGCACACCCGCGACATATCATTGCGAACCAAATCAACAATCATCACGTTTTCTGCCCGATCTTTTTCCGAATTTCTCAATTCATCGACCAATTCAGAATCCCTATCATCATGTGCACGCTTGCGAGTCCCTTTGATGGGTTGGGAATATAAAATACCGTTCTTCAGCCCGATAAAACGTTCCGGACTGGCACACAACAAATATCGGTCACCATCTTTTACGAAACTTGCAAAAGGCGCAGGAGCGATGGCATTTAATGCCAAAAAAGCTTGATACGGATCAATCTCAGATGTCGCCGTAAAGGCGATACAGTGATTCATTTCATAAAAATCCCCATCCACAATGTGTCTCTTGATTGCTTCGATGTTTTCAAGGTACTGGGATTGAGACGTTTTTGCCTGCCACTGCACAGGTGTCAAATCACCGCCAACCAACTTACGAGACCCGAGCCGTGAATCCGCGTTTTCAGACTGTTTAGCAATCACTATTGAATCCAACAATTCAGGAGTCCCTTGCAATTCTCCACTTCTACCAACCCACACCCACTCTTGGGGTTTTACAAAACACACATCATCAAAATCACCCAACCGCGGGGCAGGGCTTTTCAAAATGGGCTCGATGAAATTCTTATAATCGTAAGACACATACCCCATCAAAGGAACCGGAGAATGCATATCCACCAACGACAAATCCGAAAATCGCTCCTCTACCCCAAATCCCGCCAAACAATCAACCACACCGTAAGGATCCGAGAAACCATTGCTCATCAAAATACACGCAAATTCAGAATTCTTTGCTTTTTCAAGCAAACATTCAAGTAGGTATGTATTTTTATTCAACTGCATATCAAACAATTACTACAAAATAAATCCATCTTCCACTTCCGCGCCAGCACCCCCATCGCCCTGGTAAAAATTCACAATAATCTTGGCTTTGGCCACGCCAACCACCCCTGAAAGGGTCTCCACACTGGCCTCCTTTACCCGAGTCACGCTCTTAAAATGCTTCAAAAGCACACGCGCCGTTTCATCCCCCACACCGGGAACTTCAGTGAGCGCCGTTCTCAAAGTGCCTTTGTCGCGCCGACTTCTGTGATGCGTTATACCAAATCGGTGTGCTTCATCTCGCATGTGTTGTATCACCTTGAGGGTTTCTGACTTCTTATCGATGTACATCGGCAGGGGATCGCCCGGATAATAGATCTCTTCGAGTCGTTTCGCAATGCCCACAATGGCCATCTTCCCATACAATCCCATCGATTTAAGGGCTTCCACAGCGGCGCTCAACTGTCCTTTACCACCATCCACCACAATCAACTGCGGCAATGATTTGCCTTCTTCAACCAATCTACTATAACGCCTTCCGATGGCCTCCTTCATTGTCGCAAAATCATCGGGGCCTTCCACCGTGCGAACATTGAAATGTCGATATTCGTTTTTCGCTGGCTTTCCATTTTTAAAAACCACGCAAGCACTCACGGGATAGGTTCCTTGAAAGTTTGAGTTATCAAAACACTCAATGTGCTTGGGCATTTCACTCAATCGCAAATCTTTTTTCATCTGCTCCATGAGTCGATCCACCCTCAATTCGGGATTCAATTTTTCATATTGAGACAATTTTTCTTGCTTGTAAAGCAGCGTATTTTTCATACTCAACTCAAGCAAACGTCGTTTATCGCCCATTTTAGGCACAGTAACCCCCACGCCATCCAGTTCCAAATCCAGGGGTTGACTCAGTACGATTTCTTTACAATTGTCGCCATACTGCGCCCGCATTTCAGCCACGGCAGACTCCAACAATTGGGAATCGGGTTCATCCAATTTTTTGCGAATCTCCACGTTCCTGCTCACCACAATCAACCCTTGGCTCACGCGCAGGAAATTCACGAATGCCACCTTTTCGGTGCTGCTGATGGAATACACTTCCAAATCGCCCAAGGTTGTGCTCACTACAGTACTTTTCGATTGGTATCGCTCCAAAGAATCCAATTTTTCTTTGTAATCCTGGGCCTCCTCAAAATGCAACTGCCCGGCCGCATTGAGCATAAGTCCTTTGAGGTGCTGTTTCACTTCGCCCAGATGTCCTTTCAACAAATACTTGATGTGAGCGATGTCTTCATTGTAGGCAGATTCGGATTGATGGCCTTCGCATGGACCCAGGCAATTGCCGAGTTGGTATTCCATACAAATTTTGTGTTTTCCCGCAGCGATGCTTGCTGGCGACATCACCAAATTACAATTTCGGGTGGGATACAATTTTTTTACCAAATCCAACACTGTATGCATCACCTTTACGTTGGCGTAAGGACCGAAATACTCTGAGCCATCGCGCACAGGATTCCGGGTAGGAAATACCCTGGGAAAGCGCTCGGCCGTAACCCGAATATACGGATAGGTTTTATCGTCTTTCAGCGAAATGTTGTACCGCGGTTGAAACTCCTTAATCAAACTGTTCTCCAACAAAAGGGCATCCATTTCGGTATCTACCACCGTGTACTCCAAATATTGAATTTTACTCACCAAAATGGCGGTTTTCCGGTTTTCGTGGTGTTGTTTGGAGAAGTAACTGTTAACCCGCTTTTTGAGATCTTTGGCTTTACCCACATAGATAATCACCGACGCCGCATCGAAATACTTGTACACCCCAGGTTTATTGGGGAGTGATTTCAATACATCTTTTAAGTGAGCGGGTTGCATACCTCAAAATTAGGGCGGAATGAACTACCCGTGGTAACCAATTTCAACATGTTGCGCTATGATGGGCTCCCCAAAGAACAGGGATGCATGTTGTTCAAACGTAAGGGCATCATCGGTGGTAACAAATTCACGGGAACCAGCGCGCCGAAGGCGCGCCTCCATCTCTGGATGACGATCCAAATAATCCCCCAATCGCTCCGCTACAATCCCACCCTGTGTAACCAAAGCAACCCCTTCGGGCAAAAACTTCTCAATTGTACCACGCAACAATGGATAATGTGTGCAAGCCAACAACAAAGTATCAATCGCCCCGTTCCTGCCCATGATCCGATCCATGTGCTGCTTCACAAAATAATCGGCACCCTCGCCCTCCAACTGATTGTGCTCAACCAAATATACCCACATCGGACAAGCCTCCTGCTCCACCACCACATTGGGAAAAAACTTTGCAATCTCTAATGGGTACGACCCCGATTTTACCGTGCCCTCTGTACCCAAAACCCCCACAACCCCGCTCCGAGTGTAATTGCCAATTTGCTCTGTGGTAGGACGAATCACACCCAATACCCGCTTATGATCACCGCGCTTGGGCAAATCTACCTGTTGGATCTGACGCAAAGCCTTGGCCGAAGCCGTATTACAAGCCAAAATCACCAATTCACAGCCCGAATCAAACAACCAATTCACACACTCCAAAGTGTAATGATAGACCGTTTCAAACGACCGATTGCCATACGGCGCCCGTGCGTTATCGCCCAAATATAAGTAATCGTACCCTGGCAAAGCATCCACAATACTTCGCATCACCGTTAATCCGCCATAACCAGAATCAAAAATTCCGATTTTACCCGATGCAATGCCCCCTTGAGTGTTCACGTATTTGTTTTGAATAAAAAAAGGACTGCAGTTTTCACAGCAGTCCTTCAAATATAATGGTCTTACCCAATTATTTCTTCAACATCGCAGCAATCACCGCAACTGTGATATCGTCTGCAGCGTTCAAGCTCCAAACCACAGATCCAGTAGAATTGTCGATGACATGCGCATAGCCCTTGGCCTTGGCCACTTCACCAGTTGCCTTTTTCACTGCATCCAAAATGGGTTGGTACAACTTGGCTTGCTCAGACTGTATTTCAGATTTGTAAGCCTCTTGGGTTTCGGTATACTCTTGTTGCAAACGCTGGAAACTCTTTTGGATCAATTCCAACTGTGCAGGAGATGCCTTCATCGCCAACTTGGCTTGATAATCCTTCTCTTTGTTCTGCATTTCCAACTCCAAATCCTGCAAACGCATGGCATAGCCTTGCTCAATCTTGGCCAATTGTGCCAATGCTGAATCTTTCTGAGGCAATGTATCTACCACCTTGGCGGTGTTGATGGTTGCGATCTTTTGTGCGTGCGCCACTGAACCCAAAGCCACAAGCATTGTCATGGCGATAAATAGAATAGTTTTTTTCATGTATCCGGTAATTATTTTTTTCTGTGTAAAATGTTCAATTAGTTATTGTCTCTGTCTGCACCATCCGAATTTCCGCTACCTGCATTGGGAGCCGGTGCATTCAAACGATTCTGCGTATTCGGCTTGGCGGGTGCTACTTGCGCCCCAGGCATATCTTCTGTGGGTATACCCAAAGCTTCCATCACCTCCAAGGTTTTGTCGAACTTCTGGTCTGCATACAACATCAACGCCCCACCGCTCTTGTCAAAAATATAGGCGTAACCCTCTTTTTTCGCCACGTTCTGAATGGCATCGTATACTTTATCTTGCAATGGCTTGATCAAACGCGCACGCTCTTGATACAATTCACCGGTTGGACCAAATTTGCTCTCTCTGTACTGCATCAACTCGGATTCTTTCGAGGCGATGGCCTCCTTCTTCTGACGGCGCTGATCCGACGTGAGCAAAATTTCTTCGGCCTGAAAATCGCGGTGCATCTGCTCCAAAGCCGTTTGCATTTGTTGGGCTTCGGCTTGATATTTCGCACCCAAATCATCCAAATCCTTTTGAGCCGCCCTGTATTCTGGCATTTTTCCCAAAATCACATCCGAATCCACAAATCCAATATCCTTAGATTTTTGGGCAGACAGAGAACCCACTGCCAAGGTCAATACCAAAAATAGAATTCGTTTCATCATTTCCTTTGCTTTGTCAAACTGCATGCCAAAACCCATTGGCCTACGAAAATATCAAAATAAATTGGATTTATGGGTGCTGTAAGAAAATTGAGGGTGTTAAGATTACGTTGCTTCGTTGAAGTGCCCTATCAATCAGTTGAATTTCAAATCGAACAGAATCGCCCCGATACTGATATGGCCTGGCCGGAATGATCAGCTGGATATCGCCATGAATGGCTTTGTGCCTGCCCGTTGGGGTGATGTTTGTGAGGCGCTCGTGCAACACCAGTGTATCGTTAGGACCCAACAATGGATTCTTGGGATACACCCAAATGCCGCCAATTTTGTGCTGATAATACACGAACAGATTGTAAAACCCTGGGTCGCCCAACCCAAATGGATACATGGAATCCTTTTCCGTTAATCCAATGTCACCATCCTCGTCGCTGAAATGAAGGTCCACCTCCACAAAACTGTCGTACCCATTGCCGCTGCTGAACGGATAAATCCCATTCAATGCCAACTCCGGCCGAAAACGAATTGTATCTTTGCCGTCCTTGCAGCCCGTAAGCCAAAGAAAAATGGCAAACATGATCAAACCCGATATCAGCGATTTATTCCACATCAACAATCCCAAATTTACGGAATGGGCCTCGATGATTTATCAATATCAAACAAAAAATAATCCCATTTTTCAGCGCTGGACGGAACAATTCCCCACCCCCGATTTTGGTTTTCTGCCCATCGCATTTTTCAAAAGTCATTCGGTGATCACCCCAAATCCGCAAGACCCAAACAAATTACCAGAAATCGTCTTCTCAAGTTCAGGCACAACCGGCAACACACCGTCTAAACACCACGTTTTGAGCGAAGAACTCTATCGCCAAAGCTATACCCAAGCCTTTGAGTTGATGTATGGCCCCGTGGAACAATATTGCTTCATTGGGCTGCTGCCATCGTATTTGGAACGACAGGGATCATCGCTGATTTACATGGTGGAAGATTTCATTCAACGGGGCCAACCCAAAAGCGGCTTTTACCTCAATGAATACCACACCGTGGCCGAAATCATCCAACAAAACCAAGCAAATCAAACCCCTACCATCCTTTTTGGCGTAACCTTTGCCCTCTTGGCGATGGCCGATGCCCTGCCCACGCAGCAGTTCACAAATACTACCATCATAGAAACCGGTGGCATGAAAGGCCGAGGTACTGAACTCACCCGGAATCAATTGCACCAGATCCTCAGCACCGCTTTTGGTTGCGAAAACATTCACTCTGAATACGGAATGACCGAATTGCTCAGCCAAGCCTATGCCAAACAAGATGGAAAATTCGCCTGTCCGCCCTGGATGAAAATTCTGATTCAAGACCCCACAGACCCCAAGCAATATCTTCCACACGGGAAAACGGGCAGAATTTGTGTCATCGATCTGGCCAACATCAACAGTTGTAGCTTCATCGCCACCGACGATTTGGGTAAAACCCACCCCGATGGAACTTTTGAGGTTCTGGGGCGGCTCGACTTCAGCGATCTACGGGGCTGTAACCAGCTGATACAGTAATCGGCTTAATCCTCGTTTTCGTCGGGCAGCTCCAACACTTGCTCCGCCAATTCTTCTTTGGGGTTCAACGATTTTTCCAAAGACAAAATCAACGCAGGCAGCAAGAACAAATTGGCCGCCATACCGGTAAGCAGTGTAAGACCCGTTAACCAACCCAAGGCTTGAGTTCCTTGGAAACTGGAGAAGGTAAAGATCAAGAATCCAGCACAAATGGCTACCATGCTATAAATCATGGAAACGCCCACTTCTACAATGGTTTCGTTCAAGGCCTCACGCACCGTTTTATTGTGCTTCACCAATTCCCTTCTAAAGGTGATGATGAAGTGAATGGTGGCATCCACCGTGATTCCAAAGGCAATACTGAACACCAATATGGTTGATGGCTTTAAAGGCACATCGAAATAACCCATGGTACCGGCAGTCACCAACAAAGGAATGATGTTGGGTATCACCGCAATCACAATCATGCGAATCGATGGGAACAAGAATCCCATGGTAATGGTAATGATCAACAGCGACCAAAAAGTGGCACTGCTCAAACTGCCGTACAAGTAGGAATTGCCTTTCAAGAACACCGCACATGAACCAGTGATTTGGGTGGAGTACTCCTCTGCTGGGAAAATGCGATCCAAAATTTTGTATACCTCTTTGTTGATGCTATCCAATCGCACAGAACCCACATCTTCCACTTGATAGCTGATGCGCAAAGTGGTACGAGTACTGTCCATCAAACCCCGCATAATCGCACTTTGCATACCCGCCGATTTGCCTTCTGCTTGTGGCATTCTTCCGGCGATATCACCCATATTCAATGCGTTGGGCAATCGATAGTATACAGGATCGCCTTCGTTCACCATCTGGTTTCCGTAACAAATCACCTCTACCAAAGAAGTGGGCTTCGAAAACTCAGGGAACTTTTTCAAGGCTTTTTGTAGTCGATTGGTTTTGTCGAGCACATCAAAGTTGGTTACATCCGTTTCATCGTGGGTACGAATCAAAATTTCATAAGGCAAAATCCCTTTGAAATTGTCTTGGAAGTACTGCATGTCCTTATACATTTTAGAACTCTTTGGTACATCGTCTACCATGTAAGCCAAAGGATGCAACCTAATCACAAACGTGGCACTCAACACGGTTATCGCGATGAACCAAAAGTAAATTCTGCGCTTGCGATTGAAAACCAAAAACTTCACCCAATCCAAGAATTTATTGATTCCCCCATTATCGAGGTGAGCAACCTGCTTATCGGATGGAACCGGCAAAAAGCTGTATAACGCCGGGATACCGATGATATTGATGAAGAAAACCAAATTGATGGTAATGAAGGATACCACACCATACTGTTCCAAAATTTGCGTTTTGGTAAAATAGAAGGTACCAAAGCCCACCGCAGTGGTAAAGTTGATCAAAAAGGTAGCAACACCCACGCGCGAAATGATGCGAGACAGGGCCTTCGCTTTGTTCTTGTGTTTTCGATATTCTTCGTGGTATTTATTGATGAGATACACCGCATTCTGCACCCCAATCACCACCAACAACGGCGGCAAGGTACCGGTGAGCAAATTGATTTTGTATCCCAAAAAGCCACTCACACCAAACATCACAATCACCCCAATGGCGATAAATAATATGGCGATGGCCAAAGTGCTAAAGCTCCTAAAGAACAACAAAATCAAAATGGCGGTCACCAAAAAGGCAACCACTGTAAACATAACCAACTCCGATTTCACGCTGGTGGCCATCTCTGTTCTCACGTATGGTAAACCACCCAAATGGGCTTCGGCACCCACTTCTACACCAAATTGCTCCGCACGGCGTTGAATGTCTTGGATCAAGGTCACACGCTGCTCCGAATCCATCACTTTATCGTCTAACACAATCACCATCAATGACGCTTTGGTCTCGTCGTTGTATAGCAATCCTTGATAGAACTTCATGTCCAAAAACAAGGCATGCAAACTATCTAGTTCTTGCTGCGTAGTGGGGATTTGGTTAATGAATGGATTCATCTGAAACTTGCCACCCGTGTCCAAAGTGAGGGAGTACAAGTGAGAGGGCGAAAGCAAACTTCTAACGCCATGGATCTTGCCGATAGAATCACACATATTGTGATACTGCTTGAAGTGTTTCAGTTCAAACAGTTTATCGGTGGTAAAACCGATCACCACTTTGTTGTGGTCCATACCAAAGGTTTTTTGAAACTTTTGATAGGCGATGAGATCTGGATCGTTCTTTGGAGCCAAACGCTGCAACTGATATTCGAGTTCTACTTTGGTGGCGTAGTAACCCATGATTCCCGTGAAAGCCAATATGGCAATCAAGAAGATGGTTCGTTGTTTTAAAATAAAGGTGGCTATTTTATCCCACATAATGGGTGCAAAGGTACTTATAAAAAAATAAAGGTCGCCCCATGGGGCGACCTTTACTCAAAGTGTTAGGAATATTACTCAGCGATTACTTCCAAAGTAACGCTGGCATTGATTTCTTTGAACAAGTTGATGTTGGCTTCGTAAGAACCCACCATTTTAATGTCATCAAAAACAATTTTACGACGGTCAACATCGAAACCTTTGTCTTTCAACGCATTGGCAACTTGCAAACTGGTTACAGATCCGAAGATTTTTCCAGATGCACCTGCTTTTGCAACCAAATTGATGGTAGAACCATTCAACTTTTCTGCCAAAGCTTCAGCATCCTTGCGCAATTTGTCCATCTTAAAGGCACGCTGACGCATGTCTTCAGCCAACATTTTCATTGCACCTTCGCTAGCCAATTTGGCTTTGCCGGTTGGGATCAAGAAGTTTCTTGCGTATCCATCTTTCACGGTTACAACGTCATCTTTGTGACCGAGATTTTTTACGTCTTGAGTGAGAATGATTTTCATGTGTCTATCTCCTTCTTATTTTAAACCATCAGCCAAGAAAGGCAACAACGCCAGGTGACGTGCTCTTTTAATGGCAACAGAAATTTTACGTTGATACTTCAAAGAGGTACCGGTGATACGACGTGGCAAAATTTTGCCTTGCTCATTCACAAACTTCAACAAGAACTCACCATCTTTATGATCGATGTACTTGATACCGTGTTTTTTGAAACGGCAGTACTTCTTCTTCTGGAGAACCTGTGGGGTTTGATTGAAAATAAAGTTTGTTTCTTTGCTCATAACTCGTCCTCCTCAATTACAATTTTCTTTTTAACAACGACCTTCTCGCCTTTTGGAGTTACAGTGCGAAGTTCACCATTGCGCTTGCGCAAGTTGAAATCCACACCCCAACGATCCAACTTAACAGTCAGGTAACGCAAAATGCGCTCGTCGCGGCGGAATGCCAATTCGAAAGACTTGATGAATTCAGGGTTTGCCTTAAATTCGAACAAGTGATAAAATCCCGTGCCTTTTTTCTGGATAGGGTAGGCTAGTTTGGTTAGTCCCCAATTTTCTTCGTGGACTAACTCCCCTCCATTGCCGGTGATCAACTCTCTGTAGCCTGCAACAGCATCTTTCATCTGTTGTTCAGAGAGCACGGGTGTCAAAATGATCACGGTCTCGTACTGGTTGGTATTCATTTGGCTGTAAAATTAGGGCTGCAAAAATAGTGAATTCATTTCAATATAACAACACAATCCCACTTCCTCCCAAACCCCACATCCAGCAGGCGCCAAAACACACCCCTACTCAACCCCTATGGCAGCGGATCATACCCACTCCCACCCCATGGATTGCAGCGGGCGATGCGCTTTGCCGTGAGTAAAAAACCTTTCAGTGGCCCATATTTGCGAAAAGCCTCAACACCATACTGACTGCAAGTAGGAACAAACCTACAGCTGTTGGGCATCAATGGCGACAATACATATTGGTACACCCGAATCAATCCAACAAACAGGGCAGACAATCCCCATTTCTTTGAGTATGCCGCAGCAGAATCACTCCGGTTTTTGCAATTCCAACACATCGAAAATTTTCTTTTGCAATATATGAAACGATCGCTCCAATTGCTTGTAATCTGGCAATTCACTGCCTGTATACATAATGGCGATGGCCAGGGTTTGTTGCTTAGCTTCCAAAGCCTGATACAAGGGCAACTTGTTCAATCGATACAACTCGCGCAAACGGCGTTTGATGTAGTTCCGATCCACAGCGCGTTTGAATTTCCGCTTACTCGCGGTGAATACAACCTGCACCGGTACACCCTCCTTTGGCAATTCGGTGAGCAATAAATTGGCCCTGAGCGGATATTTGGAAACAAAAACGCCAGACTGAAACAGTCCGGCGATAATTTTTTCACTATTGAGTTTCTCGGATTTCCCGAAAGCCTGTCCCAAACGATATGGCAACACTGTAGCAGTCATTGCCTTGCCTGCACAGACAAAGGCGATTAGCCCTTGTGACTGCGCTCGTGAGATACAGTAAGACTAGCACGACCGCGTTTGCGACGGGCAGCCAAAACCCTACGGCCATTGGCGGTTGCCATGCGTTCGCGGAAGCCGTGACGATTTTTACGTTTTCTATTCGAGGGTTGGTAGGTGCGTTTGGTCATGATTGAAAATGCTTAAAAGGGCTGCAAATATACATGGATTAAAATTACTTTGCAAGCAGACTCATTCTTTTTTTTCATTCATCCAAGCTATCTTTGACTTCCATGGAAAATCAATCCCCATTTTCTGAAAAATCAGGCTTCCCAGCGTGGATATTTTGGTCAATCGCGAGCATTCCACTCACCATTTACTTACACGAAAAAATCGCCCACCCCACAGATAGCGAGCCATTTGATTGGTTCGGCTTGGTCATATTGGCCATCGTGGGTCTTTTTATCTTTTCCATCAAACTTAAAATAACCATCGACCCAAAAGGCATCACCTATCAATACCCTCCCTTTCGCAACAAACCCACAACCCTCCCTTGGGAAAACATAGAAACCGTTGAACTACTAAAAATCAACCCATTGAAAGAATTCGGCGGCTGGGGACTTCGCTATGGAAAGCTCGGCTCGGCCTACACCACCCGTGGCAAACACATCCTGCACATAAAAATGCGCAAAGGAAAGTCCATTAACCTAACCATCGTAGATTACAACGCCCTCCTAAAATTCGCGGAAAGCAACCAATGGCCCATCGTTAACCAATTGACTAACGATCAATAGTAAACTATTTTCTCGACCTCAACAATCCGCTCGGCTTCGGAAAATAACCCAACAGCGGTTGTAGGTTCGATAAAATTTGAGAATACGGTGCAGTGCGCAATTCTTCGTAGGTATTGGCACCAGTGAGCACGCCCACATTCCAAGCACAACCGGCCGAGAAACCCTCGTACAAATCACTGATCGTATCACCCACCTTCATCACAAAATGTGAGTATTCCACCCCAGAGCGCTTCATTGCCAACCGAATCATGTCGGGCTGAGGCCTACCGGCCATGACTTCATCGCTACCGATGTACCCATTTAGCACGTTGCCCATGTTCAAGTTATGTACAATTACTTCCGCAATGGCCCTATTGAAACCCGTATTCAAATACACCTGAGATCCGCAAGCGCGAATGCTCTCAAACAACTCACCGGCATGAGGCATCAATTCGATGCTTCCTTTCTCGGCATATTGCGCAGTCAATCGCTCGTTAAAATGAAAAACCAAACCATCGATCTGTTCAGCGGACACCTCTACTTGATGCAATGAACACAATTGCTCAAACGCTGTTTTCTTGGGAATTCCCATCACTTTATTGGCGTCGTCGAGCGTAACATCCACCGCCAATTTTTCCTTCATCGTATTCATTGCGGCCTTTTGCACAAGACCAAAATCATTCACAGTTGTACCTGCGATGTCTAAGACTACCAATTTAGGGATCATGCAACAAAGATGCAACACCAATAAGAACTCATTATTACTTCAATGTTATTCTCAAAATCCGAAGTACACTCCACTTCATTCCGCAATTTCATTCAACCAGCCACCAATTACAATTCAAGCATAACCCTGGCATAACTATTTAAATATATCCCAGTTATTTTTTCGCAACCATGTTAAAAATAGGCATCCTCTATTCTGAAAGCAAATTCACTCCCTGGCGAGAAAATATCGATACTGAAACCCTCATTTCACTTTACAGGGCACTGCCCAAAAACGCCACTGGTACTATCATTCACATGACCAACCCCAACAAAGACATGGCTGACCTCCTCAAACGATACAACCTCATCATCAATGTTTGCTATGGCTTCGACAATTATAATCAAGCAGACATTGCCACGTGGTTGGACGAGAACAACATCACTCACTTGAGCAGCGGTGGAGCCCAACAGCAAAAAGCGCAAGACAAATTAAGGGTTGAACAACTTCTATTGGAAAGTGGGTTATTTGTACCGGTATCACTTCAAAATACAAACAACCTTCATCACAATTTATATATATCTAAACCCCGCTTTGGAGGCTGCCATCGAGGCATCGAAATTTTCACCGCAGAGGAGGTCCCAGTTCATTTCCAGAAGTGTTCAGCAGAAAACAAACTCATCCAACCATATTTAATTGGTCGCGAATTCAGCATCGCCATCATCCCCAATGAAGACGGCACACAATACGAAGCCTTACCGCCCTTAGAAGTAATCCCATTTCCAAAAAGAGACATTTATTTGGCGGGCCATTCGCACGGTAAAACGCGCAAAAACTTTTTCCCCAACATCGATTCTGTGATGCTAAATTCACTGTGCGATGCCGCCGTTTCCGCTCACAATGCCTTGGATTTGAAATTCATGTCGCGCGTGGATATTCGCTGGGTAGACAACACTCCTTACATATTGGATGTGAACACAATGCCCAATTTACACCCAAGAAAAAGCATGTTGCCCGGCCTCTTAAAGGTACATAAAATTGGATTAACAACGCTCCTCAAGCGATCCATTACGATGTCCACCAACGCAACCCCGCTGTTGAGCGTTCATTGATACATCATTCACAAAAAATACAATCCAAAAAACAGTTTTAACATTGTAATAATCAGTGATTTAATTTGATGATTCAATTTTGAAAAATGAAACAACAATGGCCCAAATTAATCATCTTGCCCTTGGTAGATTTAACCATAGGTTCACACTCGGCCATAGGAGACATATTTCAAGGAGTTTTCAAAGAGCATCATTTTAAAGCAGACAATTGGGCGTTGGACGAGCTACTCGGAAAACCGATTGACCAGGTGGTAGAAATCATCGCGCTCAGAATGCTCACCGAACCTACGGCGGAGCTAAAAACCAAAATCGCAAGACAAATTTCAGATCAAATACAACTACACTTTGACCAATTACCAAAACCATCGCTGAACAGCGAATTCATCGATTTCGCACTTGCGTTAAAACAAAAAAACTGCACCATCACTTGCCTTACTTGGCTCGAGCCCAAAATCAGCAGGGGCATTATGGAAAATCACGATTCACAAAATCTGATCCATACAACTTTGAGTACTTTGGAAGTTCCGAGATCCAGTCCATTTCCCGATGGTATTTTCAAAATCATGAACCTTGCAAATGTCACCAATCTGGAGGATGTGGCATTTGTAGGAACCACCAAATCGGACCTATTGGCTGGATATCATGCTGGATGCAAATGGAATGTCCTCATCACCAAGGATAGTAAAAACACAAAATGGAATGCATACCCTTGCACGCACATCTTTGAATCCCTGAATCAACTGATCGATGCCTTCAACCACACGCCTCAAAAAAAGGACATGAAAAAGATCTTGGGCCGAAAAAATAGCATCCAAAAAAGATTGAGGTAATAAATCATTCATCCACAATTAACAATTCATCAAAATCGAGGCCACATGCTGCATGTTACTTCGTGGCAATCCAACCCCGTGAATCTGCACACCCATACTACTTTTTGCGACGGAAAAAGCAGTCCTTTAGAATACGTCAACAAAGCCATCGCACTGAATTGGAAATTCCTTGGATTCAGCGCACATGCACCTTTGCCTTTCCCTTGCGAATGGTGTTTGCCGGTGGAAAAAGTCAGCAACTATTGTAAAACGATCAAAGACCTTCAAGTTGCTTTCAAGCCCCAAATTCAGATCCATCACGGATTAGAAATCGACTACTTGGCTCATTTGGGCTATCCATGCTTAACAAACCCGGAATTGAACGCTGCAGATTATTTCATTTGTAGCATACACTACTTGCCCTCTCGAGAAAAATCAACAACAACCGGCGAGTATCGCTATTACGAAATAGACGGCACTTATGCCCAATTCATGTTGGCATTGAAAGAATACAACTATTCACTAAAAAAATTGCTCTCGGCCTTTTTGGAATCTACTTCAGGTTTAATGAGTTCTCCACTACCCAACAACAAACCCAAAATCATCGGTCATATCGATAAAATCGTATTACACGCCATCGAACTCCCTGAATTCGAAGAACTGAAGGACTGGTTTTATCAGAAACTGCTGCAATTATCTATTTCAAACCGTGAAAATTTTGATTTCATCGAAATCAATACCCGGGCCCTTTACCACAAAGGACTTAACAACCCATATCCCCATGTTCAACTGATAGAGTCGCTTCAAGCCAACCAAATACCACTCATGTTCAACACCGATGCCCACCATCGCAATGAATTAGAAGCTGGCGTTCAAGATTGCATTCAACTTATAGCCTCTTACACCGCCATCAATACCTCTCAAATTCAGAAAGCATGCCTTCCAAGAAACTAGTTAAGCAAAACCTCCTTGCATCCGTACTCATTGGAATCACCACATTCTGCTTGTACACCTGCATGTATGCAGTCAGAAAACCCTTTTCTGCTTTGGTTTATGACAACCAGCAACTTTGGGGAGCAAATATCAAAATATGGATGGTATTGGCACAACTCCTTGGATACACTTTGAGTAAATTTTATGGCATCAAAAAACTGGGGACCATCAAAAAAGAAGACCGAAGCGTTTTCTTACTCATCGTGTTGGTTTGCGCAACTATTCCATTGTTTATTATGCAATTCGCCGACATGAAATTTTGGCCATTGTTGATGTTCTTGAATGGATTCCCATTGGGTTTGGTTTGGGGCATCGTGTTCTCCTACGTGGAAGGCCGACGTTTTACAGAGTTGATTGGTGCGATGCTCGCTTGCACATTTGTTTTTTCGTCGGGCTGGGTAAAATCTTTCGGATTGTATTTACAAAACGCTTTACATCTACTGAACTCGGAGGTACCATTTTACACAGCCATCATCGCTTTAATATTGGCCGCCATCACCCTCCTATTGCTTGAAAAACTGCCAACACCTACCCAGGAAGACATCCAACTGCGCAACCACAGAACCCCCTTATCGCCCGTAGAACAAAAAAACTTCCTGCACAAATACGGATTTATCCTGTTGCCTTTTGTTTTCATATATGGCACCTTGACCATTCTCAGAGATTTTCGCGACAATTTTTCCGCTGAACTACTTACTGAAAATCATGCCTTTAGCACAAAAGTTTTTACTCAAATGGAGTTTAAGGTCACGCTCATATTACTAGCCATCATCCCCTTGTTCTCTCTCATAAAATCTCACAAATACGCACTCATCGCCACCAATTATTCCATCTTAGGCGGGGCCGGGGTTTCCATTTTATCTACCTATTTGTTCATTCATCAATACATCGATATCACCATATTCCTGATGTGCAGCGGTACTGGATTTTATCTGGGTTACATATTAATTAATATCAGTGTCATGGATCGATTGATTGGGTATTCGGGACAGTCTGCCAATTCTGGTTTTCTGATTTATATCGCAGACAGTGTTGGATATCTTTTTTCATTGCTTATCAGTTCGATGGCGCTGGTCTTCAAAGACAGCGACGCACATTGGACCGACCTTTATATATACATCCTCTTGACTGGCAGCATAGCTACTGTAATCATTGGTTTAATCATTATCAATCAAATCAATAAACAAAAAACCATTTCCACCAATGCTACCATCATCCCAACCTAAAGCCATTGTTGTTGGCGCAGGAATCCTTGGCCTTGCTTACGCAAGGAGTTTAAAACTTGCCGGATTCTCAGTAGATGTTTTTGAGCGATCCGCCAAAGCATCTGGTTCTTCGATTCGCAATTTTGGCATGGTTTGGCCCATCGGACAGCCGAATGGAACGATGTTAGATCGTGCCATGCGCACCAGAGATATTTGGATTAACATTTGCAAATCAGCCAACATATGGCACAAGCAAACGGGCAGTGTCCAATTGCTTTCAAACATCTTGGAACTCGAACTTGGCAAAGAATTTATCGAAAGGGAAAATCCCCATCGCCCCAAACTGCAACTCTTAAACAAAGAGCAAACGCTCAGTGTTTTGCCAATCGCGCACAAACAGAATACACACGGAAGCATCTACAGCGGAACAGAAATCATTGTTGAAGCCCGAGAAGCAATCCGCTTGATTCCCGAATATTTCTCCGAACAACTGGGCATTCGATTCCATTTCAACACAACCGTGATCGAAGTACAACCGCAGCGGATAAAAACTTCAACCAAAAAAACCTACGAAGCCGACATCATCGTGATTTGCAGCGGTTACGAAATCAACCTTTTGTTTCCAGAGGTCTTTGCGGCCGCGCCAGTAACCCTCAGCCAGCTCAATATGCTGCGCAGTGCCCGCATTTCACAAACCATACCCGCGGTTTGCGCCGGCTTGAGTTTTTTACATTACGGTAGTTACGAGAAACTGCCTTCATCGGCCATTTATAAAAAATGGGTCACAGACAATTACCCAGCCCAACATTTCCATGGAATACACTTGCTGATCAGTCAAAACTACACCAACCAACTCACCATTGGCGACAGCCACGATTATGGCCAACATCACGACCCTTTCCAATCCAACGACGTTGACCAACACATCATTGATTATCTCAACGACGTGCTTGACATACCAAACTTGAGCATTGCTCAGCGCTGGACGGGCCAGTATTTGAAACTCACCAATGGTAAAAGCGAATGGTTTGAACAAATTGAAAAGGGTGTTTTCATTGCCAATGGACCAGGAGGCGCAGGCATGACCCTGGGTTTCGGCATGGCCGAAGACACCATCAGTCAAATGATCGGTTAACCATCAAACATTCGGCCAAATCGGCCCAAACACTTTCAGGAATTTCAGATTCGATGTCTATTTGCTTGCCAGTATCGTCCCATCTGCGAAGCATCAGTGCTTTATGGAAATAGGGATGATTCTTTGCCGCTTCCACCTCTTCATCGGTCATTAAACCACCTTGCAATTGAAAGCTACGCAAACTGGCTGCTGATAAACGATTGATGTAAAAAGGCTCGCAACTCACCAAATACCTTTTGGCCCAAACATGCGTTAAAATCAAAGAGGCCACTTCCTCGCCAAAACCCCAACGTTTCACCAATGTGGAACCCCAGTTTTCATGTTTCATATCTTTTTCCCGGCCTTCTTCGTCTTGATATTTCAAATGTCCGATATCGTGCAAAAAAGCCGCTACGCGCAAATTCAAATCGGCTTTAGCGCTGACTGCCAATTGGTAACACTGAATGGCATGTTCTTGTTGGGTGACATTTTCACCGTAATTCTCATTGCCCTTTAAGGCAAACAGAAATTTAATTTCTTCAATAATCTCTTTTGTTTCCATGATCCGATACAATAAAAAAAGGGGCAGATAAATCCACCCCTCTTTCAACTAAAACTACTTATGAAAAAAGCTCTATTATTTAATTAACCACATTTCTGCATTGATGTCGTCCTTGCCACCATATTGGCTGTTCAAAGCATCTTGCAAGTTGGTGGTATTGTTGGTTCTTTCTCCATTGGGATACTGATATCTCTTTGGAATCGCTCCGCTATTACCTGTACCAGGACCATTGTCTGAGAAGGTTGGGAAACCAGTTCTTCTCCAATTGTAATAACCCTCAAGTCCACTATTTTGGAAGAAAGCCAAGTACTTTTGAGCCACAATTTGTCTCAAACCAGTTTCATTTGCACCAGCATATTTCACCGTGGGCTGATTGAAGTAGGCGGCCTCATCAAAATTGTAAACATTCTTGATGTAATCAGCGCCATTGGTGGGTGTACCACCGTTTTTGAATGCATACACATCCATTGCACCATTTTTTACACCGTAAAAATCAAAACTTGCTTTGATGCCTTTTTCGTACCAACTAGATGCATTTTCTGAAATCCATCCCCTATGAGCGGCTTCGGCCATATTGAAACACATTTCTGCGTATCCAACCAAAATACCAGGTTCTGCAGTAAATGTTCGATAATAACGGTAGCGGTTGTACAATGAATATTCGCCATTGAGGAAGTTACCTCCGTTTGAAACCTGCATCTTGGTAGACATGTCTGCCAAATCTTGATTCGCATCAGCACCTACAAAGGAACTAAAATCGGTGTAGCCAGATCCAGCCTTCAGCTTTGAACCTGCAGGTTCAGCGATTATGAATACACGGGGATCCTTCAAATAGGTAAGAACAGACAAATTGGTAGACGACATATTGTAGCGCAGTGCATCAAAACCATAGTTGTCAGGACTCACAGGATACTTATTCAAAGTGCTGTTGTAAACAAATTGAAAATTATCCGCATTCGAGGTGAAAACTGGATACTTTGCAGCATTCGAAACAATATTGCTAAACTTTGCTTTGATATTGAGATCCGCATCGCCTTCCTTTTTACTCAATGCAATCAAGACACGCAACGTAAAAGCATTGTTTAACTTCTGCCAAGATGCCAAATTGTTGTTGTAGTAAATGTCACCGGCGAAAGAACTATTCCCGCTGCTCAAAAGGCTAGCCATATCAGTATTGGCTTCTTCTAACCAAACCAAAATTTGCTTAAACACCTCCTTTTGAGAATCGTATTTGGGCAGGAAATTGTCTGACTTCAAGGCTTCGCTCATTGGCAAATCACCGGTCAACATGGTCATTTGATAATACAAATAAGCCCTAAAAAACTTACCCAAAGCAGAATAAGGGTTTACGGTAGGACTTCCAACGCGTTTTGCCTCTTCTTCCATTTTCAAAACGTTCTTCAATGTGGTGTAAGACCAAGAAGCACCGCCCCAGTTGTATTCATTATTACCGTAGTAATTATAATTACACAGATTGTATTGACAAATGCGCGCATCGCCGCCCCATGGACGTTGATTCACTGAAAAGCAGATACCATTCAATACCAAATCCGGGGTTACTTGAGTGGGTCTGTTTGGATCTTGATCCAACCCATCCAAAGAACAGCCACTCATAAGCATCAAGCCAAAGGCGGCGAAAGATGCAATAAAAATATTTTTCATGATTGTTTATTTTTAAAAGTATAAAGATTAAAACGTAAGGTTAATATTCACACCAAACCTTCTCATTGTTGGCGATTGCAAAGCTGAGTAGCCCGTCATTCCAGGGAACTGATCCAAATCCAAATCATCCAAACCTTTGGCGAAGTAAAGCAAATTTCTACCTACCAAAGACACAGAAGCCGATTTGAAGGTTTTACCCAATTTGGCAGCCGGAATATTGTAAGTTACGGTTACTTCACGCAACTTCATGTAATCCTTTTTCATGATATTGGATTCATATTGACCATAATAACGGCTGATGTAATCCTGTAAATAAGTTGAAGTTTCATTCTGCTTGAAAGACAATTCACCATAGTTCACAATTTCGCCGGTCACAGGATCGTACTTAATTGTTCCGCCAGCTACTTGAACACCTTCGCCCAACCATGTTTTCTCGCCTCTTGTATCCGCTTCACGCGCAGATGCCATAGAAGTTCCATCAGCATCTTTGTAGTTCTCTTGAACAGTTTCGATGTGTCTACCACCACGGTATGTTTGACGTTGAATTTGGTTTACGATCAAACCACCGATTCTGCCATCAAACTGGAATCCAACCGTCCAGTTTTTGTATTTGAATTGATTGTAAAATCCAACCACCAAATCAGGCAAGGTATATCCTTGAAACTGGCCTTTTGGCAATACAATTGGGCGACCACCCGCGTCGTTGATCAATTGACCATCAGCAGTTCTTGCAAAACCATTTGTGTAAAGGGCATCAATACGATCACCCACTTTCAAAAAGCGATTGCTGGTATTGTCTGACACGAAATAATTAGATGAAATCGCATTTACGTCACCATAAATGGCTGTTAAGAACTCCCTGTAACGAGACAAATTCAACATACTGTTCCATGACAATCCATCTTTTCTCTTCGCCTTGATCACATCGCCTTTGATACTTACTTCCCAACCTTTTCTTTGAGTTTCAATACCGTTTACGATTTGGTTGGTGTAACCTGTAGCTTCAGAAATGGTTCTAGAGAAGATACCTGGACCATCATTGTATGAATAATATGTAGCTTCTACACCCAATCTGTTTTTGAAGAAACTAGCTTCTGTACCAAACTCGAAATCAGTTCTCTGGAATGGCGCCAAACTGGCATTGGGAAGTACGTTGGTATAATTCGCAGAAGGACGGCCATTGTACAACAAAGGCGTATTATAAATCCCAGAATTTACATAAGCAGGACCCTCGTAAGGAGATGTATAATTTGAGCCATATCCCAAAGTGCTACCAGCTTGAGAAATGGTAGGCGTAGTCAAACCACCCTTAACTTGAGCAAACGACGCCCGCAATTTCCAGAAAGAGAATTTATCAGATTTCAAACTCTCCATCAAATCCATCGGCAACAAAGAAACCGAAGCAGAAGGGTAAACAAATGAATTATTTCCGGCAGGCATGGTCGACAATTGGTCCATACGTACACCCAAGTTCAAGTAAACGAACTTAGAACCAATATCGGCCAAAGCGTACAATGAGTTAACCGCCATCTTTGAATTAAAATTAAATACACGAACTGGATTGGCGCTGTTTGCGAAGTTATAAACTTCAGGTACGTTCAAATAATCTGTTGTAGCCCAGCTGCTGTTGTAATTAAAATCTCTTCTGTTTCCACCAACTGTTGCGTGAACATCTAAGCCACCCAATTTCTTCTTGTAATCCAATAAGAATTCGTTGTTGATTTCAAACATGGCTCTTCTATCTTCACGGTAGTCGCCACGACCTTCTTCTCTACCATAAGGGTGTGCAGAAAAAGGCATTTTTTCAGTGCGCAACAAATCATAGGTAGTAACCGATGTTCTTACCATCAAATTCAAATTTTTATTCAAATCCCAATCAAAGCTGGTATATCCATACAAATCATTTTTGTAATGGCCTCTCAACCACTTCTTGGCAACGAACCACGGATTCTGATAACGCTTGTATTCAGAGTGTATTGACTGAACACCCTCTTTACCTGGCTGCCAAATACCACGAATGTCATCGCTCATCACGTCCCAATCAGCACCCTGCCAAATTACAACGTTGTAAATGAGAGAGTTAGGCCCGTATACCACATCATTGATATTGTCTGTTGACTGCCTGTTGTAATTCACATTGGCATTCATGCGAAACTTATCTGAAAAACGTACGGTATTTGAAACGTTGAAAGTGTTGCTGTTCAAACCAGTATTTGGAACAATTCCGCGCTGGTTCAAATTACTAAATGAAAATCTCACATCCATCTTGTCCGTTGACGAAGCGATGCTGAAGTTATTCGTATTCAATATTCCTGTTTGTAAAAAACGCTGCAAATTGTCTTTTCCTCGAGCAACGAATGGAGTTGGAATGCGCTTACCTGTAACAGGATCAATGGGACTATCGTATTGAGCGATCAACTGACCATTCAATTTAGGACCCCAAACATCATAGTCACCATCGTTATCGCCGCCACCCAAACCGTCAACAAATGAATAGTTACCGTGATCACCAGGTCCATATTCATCTTGTACTTTCGGTATAGTCAAAAAGCCACTCTCCATAATTGAAGATGAGTTGAAATCAATGCGCACACCACCACCTTTTGTACCTTTTTTAGTGGTTATAACGATGGCTCCGTTTTGACCGCGATATCCATAAAGCGCTGCAGCTGCAGGACCCATCAAAACCGATACTTTGTCAATGTCATCAGGTGACAAATTGTAAGCGTCAGAGTTAATCGGAATACCATCAACTACAAACAATACAGATTGTCCACGACGCAAATCACTACCACGAAGAACAATTTGTGGATTTCCCAACAATTCAGCGCTTTGGCCAATGGTTAATCCGGCTACTTTACCCACCAAATTGTCGATCACGTTGGTTTCACGTGCTTTTACAAGAGTAGCACCTTGAACTTCAGATACCGCAAAACCGAGTTTTTTCTTCTCCTTTTTGATACCTAACGCTGTTACTACTACTTCCTCCACCCTACCGGTGTCGGCCACCGATTGAGCAAAGCCAGAAATTGGCGTAATAACCGCTGTAATCACAGCAATTACACCGCAGAACTTCTTGATTTGAAATGATTTTCTTTTCATTGGTTGTTATATGGTTTAACGTTCCAAATCAACGGCCTCAAGGTTATGACATTCATGTGTATTCATTACCGAATGATAAACAAGAATTATTTAAAATAGCCATCAAACAAACACAACATAGCTTCCTGAAAGAATTTTCACTAATCAATTCATTATCAATTATTTAACAATAAAAGCACTCATTAAATTACCCCATACAACATCAACATATCATCACTAAATGTCAGAATTTCCACACATGGCCAAATTCAATAATGTGCCCATAACAAGAAGGTCACACATCCCTCAAAACAACACAATAAAAAAATAATCAGCGCTGGCAATCATTTCCTGGCACTAAAACCCTTTCCGCAAGATCCTTAATTAATTCTGATTAAAATCCCAGCACCATTTGAAGTGCTCTTCCAGGCATAAACACACCAGACCCATGGGTCTTATATAAATCATTGCCCACGTTCGTTAGCGCAACATCCATAAAAAAACCCTTCTTTTGATAGCGACAGCGTACATCGCCTGTCGCAAATCCCGCCGTGCCCTGCGCACCAATCCGATTGTCTTGAATATCGCCCTTGGCCAAGCGCTGTTGCGACTTCGCCCCATACAACGCCAATACAATTTGCCATTGTTTATTGGGCCGATAAATCCACTCAACGTTGAACATAGCCGGTGGAATTCTTCGCATCGGCTCATGCGCTGTGAGGTTATCACCCACCGTAAAAAACGCCCCTGCCTTTAACTGCGACTTCTTGCCTATCAGCAGTTGAAAATCCCATTCCGCACCCCAAATTTCTGATTCCCCCACATTCTGCTTCCAGTAAACTGGATACCCCTGCATACTATCTGTAGGCGATTTTACCCGGGTGATCAAGCCCGTCAATCGGTTATGGTAGCCACTCAAGGTAGCCATCGCCCGATTAGATTTCCATTTAACACCCAATTCTTTGTTCAAACTATACTCTGGCGACAGCCCATATTGGGGCAATTCAAACCGAAAATCCACAATGCCCAGCGTACCCAAATCGTCTACGTTCGGACTTCGAAAACTGCTACCTACATTACTATAAACGAACAAATGCTGGCTCATCTGTCTTGACGCCGCAATATCAAAAACTACAGCTTCATTGTTATCTATCACTTCACCCAACTCAATGGTGGGGATGCGCACCTGTGTACCACTGTATCGCAATCCGGCCCTCAAAAGTCCCTTTTCCCATGAATGCGTGGCATATATAAAAGTAGATGTTTGGTTATTGATGGCATTGTTTGGATACAAAGCCCGAAGGACTTTCTGCGTGGATGTAGTTTGATCCACATCAACCCGCCCTGAAAAAACACGGTCAAAATACCCTTCCACACCCATCACATATTGAAAGCCCCTTCGCTGAATGCCGAAGACTTTCAGCGTCACAAATCGTGTATCAACCGAATCTTTTTCTCTCCGCGATATCGTTGAACCATTTTTTTGAAATGAACGCCATTCACCCTGTCCTTGCCTTCCCATTGTCAACTCAACTTTCTCAAATACACCCAACAAATTCATCCAGTCTTTTTTCAAATAAGTCAAAGACCGCAACTGCAAATCCATGTTGTAAAAGGCATGATTTTCCAACAATACTTTGTGATATACGGGCACATCAAACTGATTGTGATTCTGATGAGCCAAAGTCAACCTCCCCCGCTTACCATTGAATAAAAATTTGCCATCAACATTGCGTTCACGGTAACCCGTAGGTGCCAAATGCTGGCCCTCCCCCCCGGCAATCACATCGCCAAATTGACGCCAAGTCCCACCCAATGTGAAACCAAATTTGCTATTTGCATAGTCCATGGAACCGCGGGTAGATAATTCTTGGCTGCCCGACATCCCTCTCACAAATACGTGGGGTGTCCATTGGTTGTTTTTCGACACCGTTGGCTCATGAAACTTGGCAGCAATCACACCGCCCATCGCATCGGAGCCATATTGCACTGCGCCATTGCCGAACAAAACCTCCATTTGATCCAAGCCAAATGCATCCACCGTATTCAAGTACTGATTGGGTCCGTAACGAAAAATGGAATTGTTCAACCGAAT
>JACCDO011206163.1_pt1 | contig 24923 bp, 20 predicted proteins | sample 7446101 | NCBI WGS metagenome assembly JACCDO01 (sample SAMN15323440, study PRJNA562643) | freshwater metagenome | isolation source: river surface water | place: USA:Blue River Watershed | collected 2017-08-16 | reverse complement strand
ATTGCCTTTATATTTAAAATTTATGTTATTAAATAGTAATTTATATTTTTTTGCTAGTGAAAATTTAGAATTAGATTTAGTTAGTATACTTGATAAAAATCCAGAATTTTTACAATTTTTTAGTAGATCTGAAAATAATTTTTCTGAATTAGAAATGATATTTTTTATTTTGAAAAGTAACATAATTAGATATATTTTTAATAAAATAATATACATGACAAAAATAGATAAAATTATTATTAAATTTAAGCCATTTTTAATTGAAAATAAAGAATTAATAATACCAGAAAAATATTATAAATTTATTAATGATGAATATAAAATTAATAAAAATAGTGATGGTGGAGATTACACAATTAAAAATTTTGCGGAAGATTTAATTAAAACAGAAGAATTTATTAGTTTAAATGATAAAGATAATATAATTAAATTATTATTTAACTAACAAAAACATATTTTATCAAATATACTTTCTTTCCATTCTTTTTTCATTAATTCTTTGAATTTAATAAAATCCATATCTGAATCTGGTTCATATTGATGGATTTTATTTTTATCATCTAAATAATCAAAATAATCATAATGAACTTCATTTTCATCATCATACATATAACATTGTATTGTTATACATGTTTCTTTATTTGTTTCCAAATTTTTTAATTGATGAACTTGATTTAATGTTGGACTTATCCATGTTATATCATCTTTTATAAAATTTGTATTTCCAAAAGATTTATTAGCACCTAAAAAAGCAAATAAAGAAACGTTAATTGTTCCATTTAATACACGTATAATTGCATGAGCTCCAGCATGATTATGTATAGGTGAATAATGACCAATAGGCCAAATTTCCATAACATATGGTACACCTGGTGATTCTCCATTATTTTGTCCTAATGTAATTCTTAAATATGTTTCTAATATATTTGGTTTGTCTTTATTAAATTCACGACTTTTTTCTTGTAATTTTTCATAACACCATTTTCCTGGTGTTTTAATACTATATTCAATTGCTTTTGAAAAATCTGGAAAATCTTTATCATTTAATATAAATTTTTTTCCTGCAATACTATCGTATAATATTTGACATGTTGGTGATAAGGATGCATATGGTATGTATAAATTTTGTGCAATATCATTCATAGTGAGTTCATCAGTACTTTTTATACATAATGGTACTATATTTGTTATTGGATCTCTTAATAATTTTATTGGTTCAATATTTTTTAAATCATAAATATCAACTAATTTTTCCAAAATTTTTTTTCTGTCTGTAAAATTGTACATAAAAGTATGTGTTTCCATTCTTGGTTCTCCAATTCCAAAATATAGTTTCTCATTTTGTGAATCTAAACTTAACCAAAAATATTCACTATCAATATCTCTAAGTATTTCATTTGATTTATAATTATTTTCATTTGATTTATAATTATTTTCATTTGTTTGATTAACTATTTCATTTGTTTGATTAACTATTTCATTTGTTTGATTAACTATTTCATTTGTTTGATAATTACTTGTAGTTATACTTTTTTGATTATTACTTTCTTTAATATTTATTTCATTATTATTTATATTTACTATAAGTTCATATGTATTATCTTTATTACTAATTTTAAAACTCAATTCATCATTTTTAGTTTTATATCTAAAAATAAAAACACCTTGACCATGAATTAGTAATTTAATTGAATTTTTATTCTTTATATTTATTGATTTTGGTAAACTATTTTTTATATTTGTAATTGTCATATAAATATAAAAAAACTATATCTTTAATTAATTATCTTCAGATGAATCTGTGTAATTAAAATTTTGTTTTTTGTTGTGTTATCTTTAAAATAATTAAGCAGAACAATTTTCACAAACTGAATGTTCTTCAGTGAGAGCTTTAACTTTATTTAAAATATTATTATCAACTGTAACCTTAGTAGCTTCTTTTGCAGGTTTGCTTCTTAAATAATAAATACCAGTTTTAAGACCATTTTTCCAAGCCCAAAAATGTGAGGAATGGAGTTTTTGAAAATCAGGAACTGGTAAATATATATTCATACTTTGTGTTTGATCAACAAAAGGTCCTCTTGCAACAGCATTTTTAAGTGTCCAAATTTGTTTAACTTCCCAAATGGTTTGAAATAATCTTCTAATTTTAGAGGGAATATCATTAAAATTAGCAATTGAACCATTATTAGCAATAATCATTTGTTTCATTTCATTAGACCATAAGTTTAAGTCATAGAGTTCATCAATTAAATATTTATTAACTAATGGAAAGTCACCAGCTAATGTTCTTCTAGTATAAATATTATTAGTAAAAAATTCAAAACATTCATTATTGCCTAGAATTTGACTTGTTGATGCAGTAGGCATTAATGCAGTTACTAATGAATTTCTAACACCATATTTAATAACTTGTTCTGTTAAATGTGACCATTTATCTTTATACATTAATTCATTTCTATCAACATTCCACAAATCAAATTGAAACTTACCTTCACTAATAGGTGAACCTTTAAAAGTAGAATAAGCTCCAGCATAACTTTGTAATTCATGTGGTTGATTAATAGTAGAACTAATATCACAAATATGTAAGTCTGTAAAAAATATTTGTTTATCATTTGGTAAATTACATAATTCATGGTATCTTTCTTTTGCTAAATCATTAGAAGCAGTAATTGATGCCAAATAAATAGTTTCCATAATTTTTTTATTAAAATTAACTGATTCTTCAGAATCATAAGGTATTTTTAATAAAACTAAAGCATCAGCTAAACCCTGAATACCTAAACCAATAGGTCTATGTCTCATATTAGAAAGCTTAGCTTCTGGAACAGGATAATAATTAATATCAATAATTTTATTTAAATTTTTAGAAGCAATATATGCTGTTTCATATAATTTTTCATAATTAAATGTTCCTTTAACATATTCAAATAAATCATCATACCCACCAATATGGAAATCATTATGATAAATTTGAGGATATGTTTTAGCAGATTCAGGTAATTTATTTTTAATTTCTAAATATTTGATACTTTTATTTGTTAAAAATATTTTTGCATAAGTACAATATTTACAGTTATCTTTACTATATATAACCCATTCATCATCTTTATTAAAAACATAAGGTTCAACAAATTTATTAATAGCAATTGATGCTAAGTTACATACAGCATATTCTTTGTCATCGGAGTATTCAACAATTTCATTACATTGTCCAGTTAAAATACCATTAAAAACACCCATATGCTTTAACGGTTCTGTAAAGCAGTATGTGTCAACATTTTTAAAAGATTCTTCAATTGATAATACTTTAACAAATTGTGTTGCATTTCTTTGTGGTAATTTTTTATTATATATTAATCTTTTTGGTGAAAACCCTAATAATGATAAATTATATAAATCCATTGATCCAATTAATAATCTGTATGCAGTTTTACATAAATATTCCTTACTTCCACCCTTATGATCTGGTAATACTCTATATTCTTCATCACATGCTTTTGTTACTTTTGATTCAATACCTAATGTATGAAGCATTAATCTAACATTTAATAAAAAATCTTTATTTATGCTTGCAATTTGTAATGATTCATTATCACCATTTCTAGCAATTGTACCATCAGTATCAGAATAACCCTCAAACCATCTTAATTTATTAGTAATAGAAGCATTAACTGGTACTTCAAATTTAGGTTTTAAATTTTTTGGTAAGACAATATCATATCTATCACTTGATTCATTATTTGTATAAGATTCATAATTAATATATTGAAGTAAATTTTTTTTAGCACCATATAAATATAATTTAGGATATTTTTTTGTTCCAGCATAATTATCATATGTAGTACCATCCCCACAAAAAGCACCATGTGTATATGGAAATATGAAATCTTCATCTATTTTAAAATCTATTGCTTTTGGTAATTGAAATTTAACTAACTTATCATTAACTTTTAAATCTTTTGCTGATACTGTATTAATTGTACCTTCTCTACTAAATCCAGTTTGTACATAAAATTTATGTTCTGGTGTGCAATCTAAATAACTACCATTTGATAAATTTACACGAACTAAATTTTGATTAGTTCCAGTTTGTCTTATGGTAACTTTTGACCAAGTTTCACCATTCCAAACTTTAGTTTCTTGATCTTTTAATGATTTAATATTTTTATAACCATTTTCTGTTAATATTTGTGTATTTTCATGAACACATAAATTCGATGATTTTATAACACCTACATTTTTTTGATTAGATTTATGATTTACAGCATCTTTAAATGTAATGTAAGGTGTACCAGTTTCAATTTGTGATTCTAAAATTAATTGCCAAATATCACGGGCTTTAACTTTTTCTTTAAATTTATTATCTTTAACATAAGACCAATATAAATCTTCATATTCAGAACCATAAACTTCTGTTAAACCGGTACAAGTATCTGGACACATTAAATACCAATCATCATTATTTTCAACTTGTTTCATAAACAAGTCAGAAATCCATAAAGCAGTGAACAAATCTCTAGCTCTTTCAGTTTCTGCACCAGAATTTTTACGGAGCTCTAAAAATGCTTTTATGTCTGCATGATGGGGTTCCAAATAAAATGCTATGGATCCTTTACGCTTCCCACCTTGGTCGATGTACCTTGCTATTTCATTATAAACTTTTAACATTGGTATGATGCCACTTGATGGTCCATTAGTTCCTCTAATAAGTGAGTCTTTAGCACGAATATTAGAAATATGAATTCCAATACCACCTCCCCATTTACTAATTTTAGAAACATCAGCCCATGTTTTAGTAATACCTTCCAATGTATCATCAGTACCTAATAAAAAGCAACTTGATAATTGTGATCTTTTGTTTCCAGCATTAAACAATGTAGGTGAAGCATGTGTATAATATCCTAAAGACATTATATCATATGTTTTTTTAATTAATTCAATATCACCTTTATTAATAAAAGATGCAACTCTCATAATCATATCTTGAGGTCTTTCAATAATATCAGTACCAATTTTAATTAAATAAGCTCTTTCTAATGTTTTAAATCCAAAATAATCATAAATATAATCTCTAGAATAATCAATCATATTATCTAATTCATTTTTGTTTTCATTAATCCATTTAAGCCAATCTAAATCCAATATATTTAATTTTTCTTGGATTAAATTTTCTTTTTCAACAAACGAAGTACTAGTTTTTTTGTGTAAATTACTAATTAATATTCTAGATGCAACTGATGAATATAAATAGTGTGTAGTACATAAATTTATACATATTTTTGCAGATTCAAGATCTAATTCTTCAGTTGTAATACCATTATAAATAGATGCTACTGTTTTTTGTGCAATAATTACAGGGTCAACGTACTTTTTTTCATTATCATTAATAAGTTTTGATATTCTTTCAGTAATTTTATCAAAATGTACGGCTTCCATTTTTCCATTTCTTTTCATAACAAACATACTATCCATATAATTAAATTTATATATTTTTATGTTCAATTTTTTTATGTAAAATCAAATGCACATAAAAGTAAAGATGAAATACAACTATTTATTTATATACATTTTTTGTTATCCATAAATATGAATAATGTGTTTTATCATTACTTTTATAATAACCATAATAAGTTATATTAATAATTTTTTTTCCTTTGTATGTAATTGATGCTTTACTACGTAATTGATGAAAAAGAATTTCACTATATGTAGGTTTGTAAAAAAATTTGGGTTTAATATGTTTACCTAAATTATATAATAAACATGGACCAGTTGGACATAATGGACATGTTCCATAATAATTATTAATAACATTTTCAACAATTTGGTTAATTAATTTTATCATTAATGGATGATTTTTTTCAACAATCATAACAGCATTATAATAACAAGTTTCCAAGTTATCTTCAGTTAAAATTATTTCTTCATTTTTAGCAATAAGTTCTCTTAAAGGAACTCTTAATATTTGTTTAATATCAAAATAACATCCACCATTAATAAATAATACACAATATCTAAAAAGATCAGCTTTATATGCACCAGGTATAATTTTATTGTATGCATTTAATACTTTTTGGTCAAAGTTATTTTTAATAAATTCAATACAATCATTATCATCATAAAGTTTATATTCATACTCTGGATTTAAATCAATAAATGTTTGTGTAGCTGTATAACATGCTCTGGACATTACATTACTTCTTGTTGTTTGAATAATTGTCTTAGGTATTATTTGTTCTTGTGTTGTATCAATAGTTTCTAATTTAAATAATGTTTTATGGTCGAATATTATTTCATTAGTGTTTGTTTTTTTTAATGTTATAAATTGATTATCTTTTAAATCTGAACTATAAATGGAAATAATAATTGGTGAAATAATTTTATCATCATCAAGTCTTCTAACAATAATTTTACAATTAAAATCATCATTATAGTATATAATAATATGAAAATCACTAAAATCATATGTATCTTTAATAATTTCATATTTATTTTTAATTGGAAGTAAATTTCTTGGAGGTAAATATTTATTTTGTGTTTTAGTATTTTTATTTAAATTATTTTGTTTAACAAATAAATAAATAGTTTCATTATATACTAAAAAATAAATACATAACAAATTAATAATTAAAACTAAAAATATAATTAATAAAAAAAATTTATTCATTATATTAATTGGGAATTTATATTTTACAATTAACTTTACATGTTTTTACAGTTAAAAGACCAAATTCTTTTAAATTTATACTATTATCTGATTTAAGTAACAAGTTTAGTTGATCACTATCACTATTTGTATTACTGATTCTAAAATTTAAATCACCAGCAATAATAATATTTTGATTATTTAACATATCATCAAGTATTTTTTTTAAAGCATTTACTCTCAAGTTATTTCCTAAATAATTTTCTTCAGTTTTTATTTTTGTATCAATAGGTAAATGACAAGAAATAAATGTTATATCATTAATAGTTATTGATACATAAGATTTTGTTCCTAAAATATGTTTTTTAACATCAATAATAACAGGACTTTCTGATGTATTAAAATAATTAACTAAACTACTAATACCATTAATTGAACTTGAACAGTTACTAAAATTATTAACATCTGTACCAAATTTTTTATTAAATACAAATAATCTAACCGATTGTCCACTTAATGAATTAGAAGAATTACATATTACTTTGTATGGTGTATTTAAAAATTTGCTAATTAATATATTTGGAAATTTATCCATCATGGGAGATTCTTGTAAACAAAATACAATATAATCTTCATTCATTTTTACTTTATCACTAAATAATTTATCAATACCGCAAATAATATCATCTTCACTATGTGATTTAGCAATATTCCAAGTAAAAATAACTCCTGATTCACCTTTAAAATTAAATGATCCAATAACCATTAGATGATCAGATAATTTTATTAGCGAATTATCAGAATAAACACTATAACCAGTTGGTATAATTTCAGTTCCTTTAAATAAAATTCTATCACAATTACTTGGTATTCTTTTAGTATCATAACTAATTACACATTTATTAAGAATACATTGTTTTTTTGCAATGTATTTATTTATTTTTTGTTGAGCTTTGTTTTTTGTACTTTCACTATTTGTTGTATTTAACAAATTTGTGTATGAAGCAATTTTTTGATTATAAATGGATAATTTATTTTTAATTGAATCCATAATTATTAAAATAACTTATATATTTTTTTCAAAAGTCATCTAATGCTATAAAAGATGAATTAGTATTTAAAACAGAAGCTTTTTGATATTGTGTTGGTCTTGATTCAAAAAAGTTTGTTTTACCTTCAATACTAATTGATTCCATAAAGTCAAATGGATTATGTGTATTCCAAATTTTATTATAACCAAGTGATTGTAATAATCTATCTGAAACAAATTCAATATATTCTGACATTAATTTATCATTCATACCAAGTAATGATGAAGGTAATGATTCACAAATAAATTCTTTTTCAATAGCAACAGCTTCTTTAAACATATGATGTACTGTATTTTCACTTAATTTATTTTCAATCATTGAATATAATAAAATGGCAAAATCAGTATGCATACCTTCATCTCTTGAAATTAGTTCATTAGAATCACATAATCCAGGCATTAAATTTTTCTTTTTAAGCCAATAAATAGCACAAAAACTTCCAGAGAAAAATATACCTTCAACAATAGCAAAAGCAACAAGTCTTTGTGCAAAAGTTGAATTACTTTCAATCCATTTTTTAGCCCATAATGCTTTTTTAGCAATACATGAATATTCTGATATTGCATTAAATAATTTATTTTTTTCTGTTGTGTCTTTTACAATATTATCAATCATTAAAGAATATACTTCTGAATGTATTGATTCCATCATCATTTGGTAACCATATGCAACAATAGCTTCTCTAACTTGTACTTCTCTAATAAATCTTTCACCTAAATTTATATTAACAATAGTATCACTAGCAGCAAAAAAAGCTAAAACCATTTTAATAAAAAATTGTTCATTTTCATTTAAAGAACAAAAATCTTTAAAGTCTTTAGAAAAATCAATTTCTTCTGCTGTCCAAAATGCTGCTACTTGTGTTTTATATGCAGACCAAATATTATGATATCTAATTGGATATACAGTTAATCTATTATTTTCAGGCATCAATAAAGGTTCAGATGATGTACTTACTTTTTCTTCAAAAAATATTTGTAAATTTGACATATATTTATATAACTATTAATAATAAAATTTAAATACAATTTTTTTTTATATAAATATTTTTTTGTCATTTATAATAAGATGAGTTTTAGTGGTAATTATGAAAGACCCAGACTAACTGAATCAAAAATTGTTAGGAAAATTATTGATACACAAGTTGTTGAAATTCCAACAGAACAAAAATTATTTAATAATCTAATGGTGTTTTTATTTAATAATTATCAAACAATTATTATTTGTATTATTATATTTATTGGTTTATATTGGCGTTATGAAGATACAAAAAAAAGAAAACAACTGCAACAAATGCAAAATCAAAACGAAAATGAAAACTATTATGATTTTTAAAATTAATGCGCTAATTTATATAAAGATTTTTTTATATAATATCTTAATAATGAGTTTTTATCCTGAAAATTTATCAAATGAATTTAATAGTTTTATTGTTAATTTAAATGAAGTTTTTCCAAATAACGAATACATTTTGGTATTATCTAATGAAACTGCAGAACAAAAAATACAAAGAATTCAAAGATTATCAAAATCTTTATCAGCAACAGTTAATTTTAATAACTTTTGCAAATCTAAAATTAAAGTTTTTTCCCACAAAGAAAATGATACCCATATTATTTCCGAAAGTATGTTTGGTTCACAATTATCATTAAAAAAAATTTTTAATAATCAATCTGATGATGTTAAAGAAAAATTATGGTTAAATTTACATAAAATGTTAAAAATATATTTAGAACAAGAATATCAAGTTTCACCAAATAAACAATTAGATGAAAGACTTGGAAAACTTAAAGATTGTTTAATTAATAAAGTTTTAAAATTAGATCAAACTAAAAAATCCATTCAAAATATTTTTAAAACTGATAAATTAAATGAAACTACAAATAATATGATTAATGATATTTTTAAATCATTTGAAGGTGCTATGACTGGTAAAAATACAATGGAAAATATATTAAACTTATCAAGTGAATTAACACAAAAATATGAAGATAAAATTAATAATGGCGAAATTGACTTTAACGGATTACTTGAAAGTTTAAAAACAAATGTTCCTGGTATGGAAAACATGAAAAACATTATTGATCCTTTATTAAAAATGAATAATTTTGGTGAAACTGAAAAATCTGTTGAACCTGTTGTTATTGATGAAAACTTTTCAACTTCTAATGTTCAAATGGGTACATTAGATGATACTAAAGAAGAACCAATGCTTGGTAATATTTTAAAAATGGCTAATAATTCAGGTTTATTAAATATGTTAAATGGTGGAGAAGGTGGTTTAGCAAATATGCTTTCAGGTGAAGATGCCCAAAACTTTACTAAATTATTTAATGTAGTTAATAAATTAAAAGAAACTGGATTAGATAATAGGGAAGAAATTAATAATATATTTAAAAATGATTTAGGATTAGATGTTGATAAAATTAATCAAGAAATGGCAACATTAATGAATAATACACAAAATTAAATTTTTTATAATTATTTATATAGAATGGATAATTATCAAAAATATTTAAAATATAAAAATAAATATTTAGAATTTAAAAAACAAAAAGGTGGATCAAATAGACCAAAAGAAAGAATAAGTGCAATTACTGAATTTAATAATGGTCGATTTGAAAATATGTCATTACAATGTTTTTGGATATCAATAAGTAGTTATTTAAGAAAAAATGGCATTAATGTATCAGTACGTGAATTAAGAAAAATAGGAGGTTTAGATAGAAGAACTGAAAATATTGATTTTGATGGAGATAATGAATCATATTTATTAGCTGCAGAAAGTGTTGCTTCACAATTTGGTTTAACAATAACTATTTTTTTATTAAATAAACAAAAACAAATAACATCAATTAGTAGAGTAATTGGAAATGGACCAAATAATGTTTATATTGCACAATTACCAGAACATTTTGAATTAATTACAAATTACACACCAGAAATGTATACAGGTGAAACATTATATTTTAATGAAGATATTACTAATAATAGTGCAAAAGAAAGTAGTTCAAGTATTAATCCTAATAATTTTGATATTGAACAAGATATTATAAAAATAAAACAAGAAATAGAAGAAAAAAGAAAAGAAGTTGAACAATATGGTGAATTAATAAGAGAAACACATATAAAAATAGGAAGAAAATTAAATGTAGATGATGAACTATTTATATTAGCTACAGTATGTGTAAATGAATTTCATGAATTAAAAAAACGACTTGCATTATATGAAGCTTCAAGAAATTAAATGTTTAACCATATATCTTCCATCTAAATAATAATTACATTTATTTTTATAATATTCACGAGCACCAATACCAGCAATAATTGCAGACTTATCTAAATTATGACTTATAATTATATCTTCTGCAGTTTTAATTAGTTTTTGACCAATTCCTTTATGTTGTGATGACAAATCAAAATTATTACCAACGTCAGTTGAAATACCATAAACATGTAATTCACGAATTAAACCACAATTATTAATTTCAGGAACAAAATCACCACCAGGTGTAGGATCAATACGTAATCTTAAAAATCCAAAACAATGTTCATATAATTTTTCATTACCACTATAATATGTCTTTTTGTTTAAAAATATCTTATTAATAAAATATAAAACTAAAAACAAAATATAAGTTATTGTCCAATAATATTTTTCTGTTTCAATAGTAATATGGTATTCAATACCTTTTGATGCATTATATTTTCTTACAACTAATTTTGATTCATTAAATTTATCAAAATTATTTTTAACTTCTCTACATCTGATACAATTACATTTTTGATTATTCTTTGTCATTTTATCAGTAATTAATTGTCTTAAATTACTAATACCATTATAACCAACTTCAATACTTTTTTTGGGAATATCACGAATTAATCTTTCAATACGAACCCATGGTTTAACTTGTGTTTTATAAAATATACAAACATCAAAAAGATCATTTATGTTATTTTCAGCATATGGTTTATATATTCCTTCTTCATACCATTTATTAATATCACTAGTAACAATTAGATCATCTGATGCAGATTTAATAACTGCAGTTGGATAAATTTTAATGTCATCATATTGTAAATCAGGATCTTCTAAAAGTCTTTTAAACATTAAAATATCTTTTTCTTTAGAACTTGATGGTAAGTCAGGCATAATATGAATTACAATTTTAAGTCCAACCATTTTTAACATTCTAATTGCTCTAATTGTATGTGATGTTAAACATCCTCTTTTAATATATGTTAAAACATCATCATCAGTATGTTGGACACCAATTTGAACACGTGTAACACCATAATTTAAATAATCACAAATAGATTTTTTTGTAATATAATCAGGACGAGTTTCAATACTAAGACCAATAACACCATATAAAGATGTTTGATTAATATTAATTTCTTCAGCAATACTTAACATTTCTCTTGGGTTTTTCTCTCCAAAAGTATTAAAAGCCCAATATAATTCATTAATTACTTGATCTCTATAACTTTTAGGCATAACATCCCAAGTACCACCTGATAATATAACTTCTATTTTCTTTTTTTGTTGGTTCTCTTTAATATTTCCAGTATTAATATATGCCTTTAATCTGTCATTAACTTGTCCCTTAATATCAAAATTAAATTGTAATGCTCTCATCATAGCAGGTTCAGTTGAAATATATGATTTTGGTTGTGTTGGTTTACCATTTAAATCTGTTTCAGTTGGACAATAAGCACATTTTTCTGGACAAGAAAACTTTACACTTTCTCCAGGTTTTGTTACTATTGTAACAACTAAAACTCCCGATTCACTGCGTGTTACTTTTTTAATCATCCATCTTTTCATATTATTGCTAATTTTAACATCACTGAATTTTGTTTCATAAACTTTTCTAACTTGATTTTTACTTGGAATTATGGAATATTTTTTACATAATAATTTAAATTCTGAATCAAAATTTAAATTTTTACTATCTTTTGAAATAAATTCAAATACAAGATCATTAATTTCCTCATCTTGATATTCAAATGGCTTAATTCTATACATATCTTCAATTTCAGTCATAATTATATATTAATATATTAACAATAATAAAATTTCAATTTTTTTTAATACCAACCAATAATATCTTTAATAATCCCTTCATTATTTATAGTAACATTTAATCGATAAAAACAAATATCTTCTTCATTATTTAATTTTACATCAATTATTTTAATTTTATATGGATATTCAATATTATGTTTTATAATTAAATTATGCATATATAATTCAGCTTCTTTAATATTCATTCCAATAATATTACTAACTAATAAACTTTTAAACTGTTTCATAAAAAAATGAAATATTAAATTATTATAGATATTTTTATAATGTTATGAATTTATCTCAAGAAGATTTTAAAGATCAATTTTTTAGTTGTTTAGAGTATTTAGCACAAGGACCAAAAAATAAAAAATATAAGATTTATTCATTTGAAAATAATAAAAAATGGTTTGGTGTTAACTTGTCAAAAATTAAAATAAAAGCATCAAATGAATATGATTGTTGGTTACAATTACATAAAAAACTTTATATAAATGGAAAAATTAATAATAATGAACCATATAATTTATATGATTATGATTTTATTACTGAGTGTGCATTAAATGATCCACCTGAAGAAATAAATATGAATTATATTGTTACAAATTTTATTCGGGTATTTGTAGAAAATGATACATTATGGTGTGAAGAATATAGTTAAAAAAATAATAATAATATATTTTAATGGATTCAGAAGATGAAGATTTAATTGAATATAACTATAATGTAACAAATAAATACTTGCATAAATTAGGTAATGATTATTTTAATGATGCAAATTATAATGATGCATTAATAATATATAATAAAATTCTTGATAATATTTATGATAATAAATTAATTTCAACAATTTATTCAAATAAAAGTGCATGTTATTTAATGTTAGAAGATTACTATAACTCATTAAATGAAGCATTACTATCTGTACAACATAATAAATTAAATGCTGTAGCATGGGGACGTATTGGTTGGTCTGCAAAAAAATTAAAAAAAATAGATGAAGCTATAAATGCATTTAAAATAGCAAGTAAATTAAATCCATATAATTTAAAATATAAACAAGAAATCTATTATTTTAATTCAAAAAAAATAGATAAAATAAATATGTTTGATTTGTTTAAATCAAGTAATTATATAATGTCAAAATTAAGTGATGAAAATTTTAGAAACAAAATGATATTAAATTGTACTAATCCTGATAATTTATTAAAAGACACCGAGTTCATACAAATAATTGATCATATTTTAAATAAAATGTAATTAAACTTCTTCAATATCATTATTATCTGTTTTTTTATCATCATCTAAAACAATAACTTGTTTTACATTTGAATTAAGAATTTTTCTTATATTGATATTTTTTATATTTGTTGAAAAATATCTATCTTTTGATATTTTTTTATTATTATCAGTTTGTTTATTGCAATTTTTAATTGGTGGAAATCCCCCATTAGGTAAATTAGTATTCATTAATTTAAATTAGAAAAAGTTATTTTAAATTAAAAAATTATTATTAACAAATTGTCTAGAATCATAAATTTGACCTATCTCTAAAGTTAAAGAAAAATCAATTAAATTTAAATCAACTGTAAAACCAGAAGGTAATATTAACTCAATTTCAAATTTACTAATATTTATAGGTTGTTTAAATTCATAGCTTTTAGTTAAAAAATTTGCACCATTATCAAAAACAAATTGTGAATCAAATAAAATAATCTTTGCCAACAAATTTCTATGTTTTGTTTGATTATAAATATTACCATAATCATTAATTCTTACAAATAAATATTCATCTTTTGTTGTATCTAAAAATGTATTACCAGTCCAAAAATAAACATTATTTCCATTAACTATTACAGATTGTTGATTATTTAAATCATAACTTTCATCGTTTAATCTATAACCTAATAAATAACCTAGAGTTTGTAATGTATAACTATTTGCAAAAATAAAACCAAATTTTATGTTAGAACTAATTGTTACTTTGTAATCAATTGGATCCCAACTAATATTAAAAGTTGTTGTGTATTCTTGATTAATATTGTCAAAAATTGTTTGTAAAGTAGAAATTATTGTATCTGGTGTATAGTTTCCATTTTTAATTTGAATATCAAATGTATCATTTTCTGTTACAATTTTAAAAAATGTATTATAATATTTTTCAGAAAAGGTATAAAATGTAGTTGGTAATTCAATGCTTGATAATCTAATGTTTTTAATATTTTTTAAAGGTTCGTCTAATTCAAAAGTAAACAAACCTGGATTAGAATATTTTTGTTTATCTCTATATCTTGAATCAATATTAATTAAAATATTTTCCATTATACTATTAATTATAATTTATCTTTATTTAAAAATTAATTTGTTATAATAATTAATGAACATTAGTATTTTTACAAGAAAAAATAAATACATAGAAGAAAATGAATTTAATTATTTAGTAAAGTTTGTAAATAATTTCTTTTTTTTAATTAAAAACTTTGGTAAATCTTTACTGAATAACTAATATTTTAATTTATAATCATTATTTTTTAAAATTTCACGTGCAATTTCTAATTTGTCTTCTAAAAATTCACCATTTGATTCATTAATATCAAATAATATCATATATTGTAAATATTCTAATTTTAAATCAGTATTATTATTAATTGCTTCATTACTTAAATTTGTTTCAATATTATCAACAGATATATCATTAAAATTTGTTTTTATAATATTTAAAATTTTTATTAAAGGTAATAAATTATTATTTTGTTGTATTTTAATATTGTTAAGTGATTTAAGTTCTTTGTTAAAATTTTCTTGATCTTTATTAATAATTGTTTCTAAAATTCTATGAAAAGATAACGAAAATTGTTGTTCTATATTTTTATTTGTTATAACTGTACGATTATTAGGATAAAATGTTTTTGATTTATACATATTTATAAATAGTTATAAATTAAAAACTTACACGATTTTTATTTTTTTGTTTTTCAAGTTCGTCTAATATATTTTTAACACTATTATCATCATTATTATTAGTATTATTATCTAAATTATTAGGTTCATCACTTTTTTGATTAATATTATCATGTAAAACTTTTTTCATATGATTTATTGTACAACATGTTCCTTTATTATTACATGTGTATTTAATGTACTCATTATCATTAATATTACCAATATAATTAGAATATAATAATCTGTGTAATGATACTTTTTTATTTTTATAAAAAAAACTTACATAACTATTTTTTTTATTAGATTTTAAATTAGTAACATATCCAGACCATATACAACATTCTTCCGAAAAAATATCATTTGGTAGATTATTGCTAATTCTTGTTAAATCAGTAAAAGACAGTTTTTTATCTAATGGAATATCATTTCTTTGATTTTTAATTAATTTAGATAATATTTCTGAAGTTTCAGTCATATTATATTAATATATATTTATTTTTTTTAATATATATTACCATATAATATAACTTCATTATCAATCTCATAATTATTTTTATCTTTACCACCTAAATAAATATTTGATATTTTAATTTCTTTGTTTGTTCCAATTTGTTCGTTATCATATAAAGCCATAAAATTTTCAATATATACATCTTCATCTTGTAAAATATTATTTAAAACAATATTTATAAATGCATAATTATTACCATCATATTTTTTATCTGTTACATTAATAACATATTTTAATTTTCTTTTAATAATTTTAGCAGGGATTTTTATTTTTTCAATAACATAATTTTCACAATGTGAACCAGATAAAATAATATTTGATAGTATTAATAATGTATCACCACATGTTTTATTTAAGTATTGTGATTTATATGATGAAACATTAACATTTTCATTATTAATAACATTAATTAAATCAATAATTTCTAAATTAGTATTTGTTGTACCATCATAAAATTTATGTAAATCTTTAAAATTAATTTCTATTTTTCTTTTTGTAATTTTTGAAATAGTTATTATATTATCACAAGTATAATTATTATTATCAAATTTAATATTTGTAATATATACTTTTTTATTTTCTTCAATTAATTCATTGTCAAATTTTGCATTATAATCAATAATTTTAACATTATAATCAGAATTATATGATTTAATTGTTGCATTTCTTGTACCATCATATTCTTTTTCATTTATTATAATTGTGATTGGTATAAGTTTTTGTAAAATTTCTGACTGAACAACACAATCATTAACTACATAATTTTTATTTTGTAGTACAACATTTTTAATATTAACATCATGTCTACCTATATTTGGTGATAAAAAACAAGCTTCATAATATGAAATACCTATATTATTTTCAATTAATGCTTTAGTAGTACCATCATATATTTTAGGTTGTATTGTAAAATTCATATCAATAGCTAATGGAACAATATTACCAGTTGTATAAAAATCTCTACAATAATAATTTTCATCTTTTAGTTTTATTTTTGAAATTAAAAGCTTTTTATTATTACCAACATTACAATTTTCAAATTCAGCAACATATTCAAGAACTTCATTATTACTAATCTCGAAATTAATAGCATGTGTTGTTAATTCATTAAATATTTTACTTTTAATAATTGGATTAATTTTAATTTCTATTGGTAAAATGTTACCATATGTAATATATGTTTCATACAATAAAAAATTAGGTACTGTTCCTTCTAAAATTTTAACTATAATTTTTTTATTATTACCAACATTATAATCTTCAAATTGTGCTTCATATTTAATTTTATAGTTTTCAGTTAAATATACAATTGCTTTATTTGTTGAGTCAAAAATTTTGTTTTTTGCTGTAAATTTTATATTTAAATAAGTTGGTAAAATATTACCATAACAAATAAAATCAGTAACTAAATAGTTATTAATATCTTGTTCATTATCTAGTACAATATTTTTAACATAAATATTTTTATTATTTCCTATATTTGAATTATCAAAATTTGCTGAAAAAGATTTTACAATAATATTATTTTGTGATTTTAGTGTTATATTTATATGTGTATTACCGTCAAAATATTTTTCATTATTTAAAACTTCAAAAACTATTTTTTTTTTATTAATTGTTGATGTTATCAAAAAATCTTCACAATAATAATTATCACATGAAATACCTCCATATTCAATATTTGATATTTTAACAGTTTTATTATTACCAACATTTGGATCATTAAATTCTGCTTTATAGTTTGTAATATACATATTATCATTAAAACAAATTCCAATAATATTTATGATTTTAATGTCAGTATCAACATTACCATTATATTCTTTTTGTATTGGTTCAACTACTAATTTAACTTGTTTTTTCTCAATATTTGCATATGCATATGTTGTTTCACAATAATAATTATCATTTAAAAGAACTATATCACTAATTATTATTTTTTTATTGTTACCAACATCTTTATTTTCAAAAAATGCACTATAAGATTTTACTTTTATATTTTTGTTAACAATATTTACTTTAACATTTGCATTTGTTGTATTATCATACGTTTTATTTATTCCTATAAACTCTATTTCTATTTTTTTTTTGTATATATGAGGTTTATTTAATATTATATTATTTAAATTATAATTATTACAATCATTTCCTAAAATTTTATTATTTCTTGATATTAAATTTTTATTATTTCCTGCATTACAATCATCAAATATTATTGTTGATAAAACTTCAATATCATCATTTAAAATTTTATTTATAATTTCATATTCACCATTAACATCTTGTGTACCATCAAATATTTTATTTTCACCATAATATTTAACAATTAAATTTAAAGGAACAATTGAACCATAAATAATAATATCTTTAATGTTATAATTTGGATTATCTGAAACAATATTATTTATAAAAATTATTTTTTTGTAACCAACATTTTTATCTTCATAATATGCTTGATAACTTAAAATTTTGATATTATTATTTATAAAAGTTATGTTTGCAGAATTAGTACCATCATATATTTTATTTGTTGCAACAGCATTTAATAAAAATTCTTTTTTAATAATTTTTCCAAATAAAGGTTTTTGTAATAAATTATAATTAAAGTTTTTATATTGTTTTATATTTTTAACACTTATTGGAATATTTTCACCTACATTTGGATTTTCAAAATTTGCAAAATATGATTCTATTATTATATTATCATCATTACAAACACCTTCAATACTTTCTATTTCTAAATTTACTGATGTTGAACCAGTATATTCTATAATTGGTGACTTAAATTTAACATAAGCTTCACATGGTTTTATTATTCCAAAAATTTCATATGAATTTTCAGTTACATAATTATTACTATCATTACCACCTAAAATAATATTTGTAATTATTATTTTATTTTTTCCAACAAATGGTGAATCATATTTACAATTATATGATTTAATAAATAGATTATCACCTGGTATTATATTATTAATTTTATATTCAATATCAGCATCTAGTAATCCATCATAAAATTTACTAATACTTTTAAAATCAATATCTAACTTTCTTTTTTTAATAATACCATAAATAATTGTATCATCATGTATAATATTTATGTTATCTAATACTTTAATATTTTTTATTTCTATTTTTTTATTATATCCAGCATATTTATTATCAAAACTAGCATCATAACTAAGTGTTAATTTATAATCATTAGTTATTATATATTTTAATGTAACTGTATCAGTGCCATCATAAATTTTATCATTATATTTAAATAAACAAGAAATTTTATATGGTAATACATTTAATGTACAATCAAAACAAGTGTTAATATCAAAATAAGAATATTTAATATTTATTTTATATTCACCAACAGTTAAATCACTTGGTATACTTATTATACCATTTTCATTAATTTTAAAATTATCTGTACTAAAAATTCCTCCTTTTGGACTTACATTTATTGGATCTAAATTATGTAATTCAGTTTTAGGAAATGGATTATGAATATAAGTTAAATTATTTTTATTAGAATCAAAAATTGGTTTAATAGTTAATTTAAAATTTGTTTTACTTATCAAGTCATTTAAACATTTATATCCTATAATTAATTCATAAACACCAATATTTATTCCACTATTTACAATAATTTTTCCTGTTTTTTCATCAACTTTAACATTATTAATTTTTGTTTCTAAAAAAAATGTACCATCATATGGATATGTAGTTGGTATTTCAGAAGTATAATTTTGTTTAAATAATATATTAATGTTATTATTATTATAAATAATATATGGTAAAATACAAAAATTATATGTTACAAAATTGGAAATATTATTAAAAACATATTTTAATTTTAGCTCATAATTGCCAATTTTTTTTTCAAATTCTGATAATTTTATAATACTATTTTCAATTTGTAAACCTAAATTATTTGTTATTACACCACCTTTTGGGTTTGTTTCAACTATTATATTATTTAAATTATCATAATAGTTTATTTCTTGTTTAATAGCATTTTTTAGTTCAATAATTGGTTTTACTTTAACATTAAAAGTTATTATTTTATTTATATTATTTTTATTATAATTAATATCAATATTATAATCATTACAGTCTAAATAATTACTTATATATAAAATCCCATTATTTGGGTTAATATGTATGTTTTCATATGTTTTTGTTAAACTAAATGATCCATTTATTTCTTCTGTTGATTGTATTTTTTCACTTTGATATTTTGTTCCAAATAAAATTTCAACTTTATTATTTACATAATAAATATTTGGTGTAATTGATAACTCAAAAATTGTTTGTGATGTGTAATTATTATATGAATATAAAACTTGTATATAATATAAACCAGTTGGAATTGGATTTTTTATTGTTATTTTACCATTTGTTGAATTAATTGATAAATTTTTATTAAGCGGCGTTTGATCTAATTTATAAATACCTCCCACATCAGTATTTGTTGGTGCATTAAATTGCATTAAATTTTTGTATTCAGTTATTGATTTTTCATATGTAATAATTGGTTTGATATATAATGAAATATTTGTATTAATTGATATATTATTAACTTTATATACAACGATTAAGTTGTAACAACCACTTTTAGGTTTGCTTATTGTTATTTCACCTGTTAAATTATCTATAAAAACTCCAGTATAATCAATATTAAATTTAAAAACACCACCAATTGGTTTAACAAAAGGAATATCTGATTTAAATAAATCCCATTTTTCACAATAATATGTTTCATTTTCATATTTAACTATTGGATAAATATTAAATGTTGTAATGCACGTTTGTTCAATATTTTTAATAATACACTTAACAACTAAATTATATGTACCAGCAGAAATATTATCATTAAAACTAATTTCACCTGTTTTATTATCAATATTAATGTTTTCTTGTTTTTCTTCCAATTTATATTCTCCTGATAAATTTGGTGGATTTGTTATGGGTAAATATGTAAGATATTCATTATTATTATAAAAAGATGGAATTTTATAAGTTATGTTTGGTTTAATTGATATTTTTAATTTAACTTTTTCGTCTTGTGATAATACGTTTAAATTATAAATACCAATACATACATTTGAACTTATAAAAATACTTCCATCATTTTCATTAATTTTAAATACATCTGTAAAATTACCTAAACTAAATTTAGCATTTGAATCAGTAAAAATTGGCGAATCAATAATATATTCCTGCCCATAAGCAATTGTATATTCACTAAATTTATATTTTATTGACATTATTAATTATTAATATATTTTGATTTTTTTTGAAACTAACTTTTTTATAATTATGATTATTTTTTAATAAACATAATTACCAGGAATCAAATCTTTCTTCATTAAATTTTAGTTTTGGATCATTTAATCTTTCAGTTTCTTTTTTATAATTATTCATAGCTTCTTCAATACTCATTGTAGTTTTGTTGCTTAAATCAAGAGGTTGAATTTTAAATGCTGCATCAAGACTTGTATATTTTGAAGTAGATACTCCACCTCCATCAATATATAAATTATCAAAAGCTACATCTAAATGTGTATAATTATCATTAACATTAATAGTTGATAATTTCATATTTTCATTAGTTGGTATTATTTGATCACCAAAATTTTTATTTAAGACTTTATTTTCAAATCTACTATTAAAATCATCCATATCTTTTATTTCTTCTTTTGGAATATCAAATTCTTGTTCTCTTGCTTTTAACATTTTTTCATAATTTTCATTAGTATTAGTTTCAATAAAATCTTGATTATGTTTTTTACTTAATTCTTCTAATTTATTTTCAAAAAGTTTTTGAGCTTCTTCTTGAGAAATAGTTGGTTCATTAGTATTTTTTTGGAAATTTTTTTTTAATTCATCATGAGTTAAATCAACATTAGTTAAAAATTTATCGTATTTTTTTCTACTATCTTTATTTGATAGTACTTGATTTGCAATAATTATATGTTGATATATATCTTCTTCTGCTTCACTATTTTTATCTGGATGAAAATTTAATATAAGATTTCTAAATGCTTTTTTAATTTTAGTATCAGTTGCGTCTTTAGATACATTAAGTATTTCATATAAATTAAATTTTAAGGTTTCAAAATTTATAGTAATTTCTGTCATTATTCATAATTAATAAAATATTTTTTAATTTAAACGAAAAAAACACACCTAATATAATGGACAACAAAAATTTTAATAATAAAGTTACATTACAAGAAAAAATTGATGCATGTTTATTATTAGCATCTTTTTTAGATACAGTTGGATATAAAAATGGGTTTTATGAATTTAAACCAAATGTTCCTGCACCAGATACAAGTAGTGCAATTAATTTAACATCAATAATTATTAATGATTTTTTTATTTTAGGAGGTTATAATTATTTTCCAATTAATAATTTAATTGCTAGTGATGATACATTATTACTATTAGCGACTTCAGAAGCTATAATTAATGGTGGTGGTGAAATTAATTATATCAAGTCATATTTAAAATGGTTACCAATTATTTCACAACCAAAACGTGCAATGGGTATTCAAACCTCTAAATCATTAAATATTATTCAAAATAAAATAAATAAAAAAAATGAATCATCATATTTACAATATTTAAAATATGATAAACTTATGGGTGGTAATGGTGCTGCTATTAGAACAATGACTATTGGAATTAAATGGCGTAATAATATTGAAAAAATCATTGAAGAATCTATAATTGCCAGCAGAGTAACACATAATTTTTATATTGGATTTTTAGGTGGTTTAGTTTCTGCTTTATTTACTTCTTTTGCTATTAATAACATTAAACCTTGGTTATGGTTAGATAAATTATTAGAAATCCATGAAAGTAATCTTATTTTAAATTATATTCACAGTACTAACTTAAAAAATACAGTCGATGATGATATACAAAAATTTTTTTATTATTTTTATAAATACAAAGAAGAAAGACTAACATCTATTATTACTTTTCGAAAAAAAGATTTTATAGTTTTTCCTGAAAGAAAACTTACAAGTTTTATTGAATATAATGAAGCATTATATAAAAAACTTTATGAAGAAGATGGTTATAGTGACTATAGATATATTGCTACAACAGGATTAGATACTATATTGTTTTCATATGAATCACTATTATTATCTATTGTTCCTAATTCAAATTATACTGTTTCATTAGAAAATCCTATTTATAGTTGGGAAAGTTTAATTTACTTTTCTTGTTTACATATTGGTGATACTGATTCAACAGGTGTTATGGTTGGTGCATGGTTTGGTGCACTTAATGGATTTACAAATTTTAATAAAGACAGACTTAAAGATCTTGAGTTTTACAATGAACTAAGAGAAGTTAGTAATAAATTATTTAAACAAATTATATAAACAATAATTTACAGTATTATTTAATTATGGATTTTGATAATCATAATAATGAATTTAAGGATAGTAGATTTTCTTATTTAAAAAATAAAAAACCAAAACTCCACAAAGATCTAGAAATTAGTGCTAACAATATTCAAGACTTGATTGATATTGTTAATAAATATGAATATGATATTGAATATACATATAACATTAATTTAGAAGGATTACATAAAATTAAAAATGATTTAATTGAACTAAATAATTTAATTGGACTAAAAAACATTAAAGAATCAATATTTGATCAATTAATATATTTTATTCAAGAACTACATAAAACTGAAAATAAAAAAGATAGTGATTTTAAACACACAGTGATTTATGGTCCTCCTGGAACAGGAAAAACATTAATTGCTAAAATTTTGGGTAGTATTTACTCAAAAATAGGTATACTAAAAAATGATTATTTTGTTACTGTTACAAGAGGTGATTTAATTGCTGGTTATTTGGGTCAAACAGCAATTAAAACTAAACAAGTTGTTAAAAATGCATTAGGAGGTGTTTTATTTATTGATGAGGCTTATTCTTTAGGTGGAAAAGACGTTGATAATTATTCTAAAGAATGTTTAGACACATTATGTCATGAATTAAGTGAACATAAAGATGAATTAATGGTTATAGTAGCAGGATATGAAAATGAATTAAATGATTTTTTTTTTGGTAAAAATAAAGGTTTAGATTCAAGATTTGTATGGAGATTTGGAATAGATTCATATACACATGAAGAATTAATGCAAATTTTTATAAAAAAAATTAAAGACATTGGTTGGGAATTAGTAGAAAATAAAAAATTTAATGCAGAATGGTTTAAAAATAGAATGAAATATTTTACAAATTATGGAAGAGATATGGAAATATTATTACTAAAAACTAAAATTTTACATAGTAAAAGAGTTTTTGGTAAATCAGAATTATTAAAAAAAATTACATTTGAAGACATTAATAATGGGTTTAAATTATTTAAGTTAAAAAATCTATAAAATTATAATTTAAGATATTTTCTTAATGCTAATGCATTTCTAGGACCATTATATATTTCTACTCTGTTTTCAGTTTCAATTACAACACTAGGATAACCTGGTACGTCATATTTTTTACATAAATCTTTATTTTGTTCATTATCACATTTAACATCATATGCTCTAATACCATCAGAATTTTTTATTGAATTAACAAAAATATTCCATTCAGGTTGAAAATCTCTTGAATAACCACACCATTCAGT
>JACCDO010845801.1_pt1 | contig 24969 bp, 20 predicted proteins | sample 7446101 | NCBI WGS metagenome assembly JACCDO01 (sample SAMN15323440, study PRJNA562643) | freshwater metagenome | isolation source: river surface water | place: USA:Blue River Watershed | collected 2017-08-16 | reverse complement strand
TGCGGCCAGGTAGCCGGTTGCGGCGGCGCGCCGCGCCACTGCCGCGCCGTCATCCAGCCGCCATGGCCCACGGCCAAGGCGCAAGGCGGCTGCCAGGCGGCCGCGCGCCGCAGCAGCGCGGCCAGCGACTCACCGCCGTCGAACGCGAAGCCGCAGAAGTCGCCCATCCAGCGATCAAACTCCGCCGGCCCGATGCCCTGCCACGGTCGGCCGTCCCAGGCGCCGAAATCCATCTCGGCAAGATTGGCGTCGACCCGCCACACGAAACCCCAGCGCCGCAGCCAGCGGCCGACGTCAGCGGCCCGGGTCAGCGGCGACGTGACCACCTCGCGCGGCAAGCCATGGCGGCGCGCATGCTGGCGGATGCGGTGCGCCAGCCGCTTGGCCTTGCGGCGGTCCACCGGCAGGTCGGTGCGCCCGCCGATGCAGCGCCCCGCCGCGCCCAGCGGCTTGGGGTGGCGCCAGATGGTGAAGGCCGGCATCAGATCGCGACCGTGAAGGCCAGCAGCACGCCGATCTCGGCCAGTTGCTCGGTGGCGCCGAGGCCGTCACCCGTGTAGCCGCCCAGCCGCTGCCGCAGCCAGCGCCGCATCGCCAGCGCCACGAGCGCCGCCGCCAGCACGGCCAGCAACAGCCGCAGCGGCGCAATGCCCCACGCGCCCAGCAGCACCAGCAGCAGCGCGCACCAGGCCATCGCGATGACGAAGTTGACCGGCGCGACGGCCAGCGCCAAAGGCTTGGCCTTGGCGTGTTCGGCGTCGCCCCCATAGGGCAAGCTGACCATGACGCCCACCGCCGCCGCCCGCGCCAGCGCATGGCTGGCCAGCAGCGCCGCCACCGCGCCCCACAGCGGCCGCGCCGCCAGCTCCGCCAGCAAGGCGGCACGCAGCAGCAGCGTCAGCCCCAGCGCCAGCGCTCCGTAGCTGCCGATGCGCGAGTCCTTCATGATGGCGAGCGACTTCTCGCGCGACACGGCGCCGCCCAGCGCGTCGAAGGTGTCCGCCAGGCCGTCCTCGTGGAAGCCGCCGGTCAACGCGACCGTGGCCATCAGCGCCAGCACCGCTGCCACCCACGCGGGCCACCACTGCGCCGCCCCCACCAGCACGGCAGCACCCGCCGCGCCGACCAGCGCGCCCACGAGCGGGAAATGCCGCACGCAGTCGGTCAGCCAGGCCGGCTCGAAATGCCGCAGCCGCACCGGCAAGCGGGTCAGAAACTGCAGCGCGACGAGAAAGAGCCGCATGCCGCTCAGGCGGTTCAGTCGCGATTGCTGACGCCGGCGCTCTCGAAGCTGGCCATCTCCGCCAGCACCGCACAGGCCGCCGTCAACAGCGGCCAGGCCAGCGCCGCACCACTGCCCTCGCCCAGGCGCAGGTCCAGATCCAGCAACGCACGCACACCCAGGTGCTGCAACCAGCGCGCATGCGGCCCTTCCGCCGAGCGGTGCGAGAACACGCACGCCGCCAGCACGCCCGGGCGCAGCGCCTCGGCGAGCGCCACGGCGGCCGTGGTGATGAAGCCGTCGACCACGACGACGCGGCGCCCGGCTGCGGCCGCGATGACGCTGCCGGCCATCGTGACGATCTCGAAGCCGCCCAGCGCCGCCGCCAGCGCCAGCGGCGCCTTCGCTGCGGCGTTGACCGCCAGGGCCTCGCCCAGCACAGCCAGCTTGCGGGTCACGCCGGCATCGTCCAGGCCGGTGCCACGGCCCACGCAGTCCGCCAGCGGCAGGCCGGTCAGTCGCTGCATCAGCAGGCTGGCCGACGACGTGTTGCCGATGCCCATCTCACCCAGCAGCAGCGCGTTGCCCGGCAGCCGCTCCACGAGCGCCATGCCGTTGTGAAGCGCGCGTTCGGCCTGCTCGACCGTCATGGCCGGGCCGACGCTCGCGTCCGCCGTGCCGGCGGCGATGCGCAGGTCGGCAGCCCCCGCCGCCAGCGGCGCATCCACGCCGCAATCCGCGATGGTCAGCGCCAGCCCCTGCTGCCTGGCCAGCACCGACACGGCCGCACCACCGGCGAGCATGTTGGCCACCATCTGCGGCGTCACCTCGCGCGGAAAGGCCGACACGCCGCGCCGCGACAGGCCATGGTCGGCCGCGAACACCACCAGTTGAGGATCGGCCAGCTGCGGTCGCTCGACGCCCTGGATCAGCGCCAGCTGCAGCGCCAGCGCCTCGAGGCGCCCCAGCGCGCCGAGCGGCTTGGTCTTGTGGTCGATGGCGTGCTGGACGCGCGCGGCCAGCGCGGGCTCGGCGAGCGCCGGCAATTCAGGAAAGTTCATTGGGGTCACCCGTGTGTGAAATCAGCGAGCCAGGCACCGCAGGGCGGCCTCGCAGCCTGGCCGCAGCAGGCGCATCCGGCCGTCAGCCAACGAGGTTGGCCAGCGACAGCAAGGCCAGCAACAGCATCCAGAGCACGACCGACCGCCACACCAGGCCGACGACGCTCTGCAGATGCGCCAGTTGCGGCAAGGCGCCGGCCGTGGAGCCGGCGGCGCCGATGGCCTCGGCCTCGACGCCGGAATCGAAGGTCCGGCTGCGGTCCGGCGTGATGCCGGGTGCGGCCGCCCCGCCCAGTTGCAGGCCCACGGCGCCGGCGGCGGACGCGAGGATGATGCCTTCGTTCGGATGCAGCCACAGGCTGGCATCCCGGCGCCACGCGTTCACGGCTTCCTCGAAGTTGCCGACGATGGCAAAGCCGGTGGCCGTCAGCCGCGCTGGCACGTGATCGATCCAGACGAACGCCTGGCGGGACAGCGCCAGCAGGCGTTGGTTGGTCGGGGCGTCGATGGTGCGGCTCTTGAACGCCCAGTAGCGGCTCGTGAACTCAGCCATGCGGTAGACCACGGCGCCGGCCGGGCCCAGGCCCAGCGTCGAGCAGACGATGAACCAGAAGAACACGCCGAACACATGCCGGTGCGCGGCCAGCAGCGAGTGCTCGATGACGTGGCGGATCAGCTCGGTGCGCGGCAGCTCGCTGGCATCCAGATGGCGCCAGTCGGCCAGCAACTGGCGCGCCATCAGGTCGTCGCCACGCTCCAGCGCGTCGCGGATATCGGTGAAGTAATGGCTGAACTGCCGGAAGCCGAGCGTCAGGTACAGCGCCAGCACATTCAGCGCCAGCGCCAGCAACAGGCTGAAGTGGCGCAGCGCCCAATAGGCCAGCGTCAGCACCAGCCCCGGCACGATGACGGTGATGAGCCAGACGATGACGGCGTGATGCTCGTCTCCGGCGTCGAAATTGCGCCCGGTCCAGCGCACCCAGCCGATGACGGACTGGTGCACCCGGTTCCCATGCCTCAAGGGCTTGAGCTGCTCACATAACAGGGCCAACAGCACCGCGAAGAAATTCATGGGCCGGGATGATAGTGGCGCGCTCAGCGCCCGATCAGAAGTCGGTAGAGGTTGCGCAACATCGCCGCTGTCGCACCCCAGATGAAGTACTCGCGCCCGCCCGCCTGCCAGGGCATGGACAGGAAGCGCCGCGCGACGCCGCCAGCCTCGAACACGTGGTGCCGGTGGTGGGCCGGGTCCATCAGGAAAGCCAGCGGCACCTCGAACGCCTCGGCGACCTCGCCGCTGTCCAGCGTCAGCGAGAAGCCCGGCGCCACCAGCGCGACGACGGGCGTCACCTGAAACGCCGTCACGGTGGCGTAGACGGGCAGCTGGCCGATGACGTGGATGTGCTCGCGCGACAGGCCGATTTCCTCTTCCGTCTCGCGCAGCGCGGTCGCCACCGGCCCGTCGTCTTCCGGCTCGACGCGGCCGCCGGGGAAGCTGATCTGCCCGGCGTGGTCGCGCAGATGCTCGGTGCGGCGGGTCAGCAACAGCGTCAGCCCCGAGTCCCGCTGCACCAGGGGCACGAGCACGGCCGCGCCGGCCGGCTGCCGATCGGCGAAGCGGCCGCCGTCGCCGGCGAACTCGGGCTGCCAGTCGGGCGGCGAGGCCAGGCGATCACGGATGGCCTGGGCGGTCAGCGCGTCGGCGCGAACGGCGGGCAGGTCGGCGTCCACCTTCGTGACGGGCGCGAGCTGCGGTTGGGTGATGGCGAGGCGCGTCATGCAGAAAAGACAAAAGCCGCCGAGAGCGCAGGCCCTGGCGGCTTTGGCAGCGGTAAGCGGCCGATCAGGCCAGCTTTTCCTTGATCCGGGCCGACTTGCCCGAACGCTGACGGAGGTAGTACAGCTTGGCGCGACGGACGTCACCGCGGCGCTTCACTTCGATCGAAGCGATCAGCGGGCTGTACAGCTGGAACGTACGCTCCACGCCTTCGCCGCTGGACATCTTGCGGACGATGAAGCTGCTGTTCAGGCCGCGGTTGCGCTTGGCGATGACGACGCCTTCGTAGGCCTGCACGCGCTTGCGGGTGCCTTCGACGACGTTCACGCTGACGATCACGGTGTCGCCAGGGGCGAAAGCCGGAATGGTCTTGTTCAGGCGAGCAATTTCTTCTTGCTCAAGGGTTTGGATCAGGTTCATCTGTACTCCTGGGATCTTGGCGAGACGCTATTTATCGGCATGTTTGCAGCTGCTCTCGCTTGAGGCGTCACCGTTACCGTCAACGCTTGCGAAACCAGCCACTCGACCCGCCAGAGGATCGGACAGCCCGCCAATATAACCCGAATTGAGGGTTTTGCCTAGAGCTTGGCGAGAAAGGCCTCATCGGCCTTGCTGAGGCGCCCGGCCGCCCGCGCGGCGGCGATCAACTCGGGCCGACGTGCCGCCGTCAACGCCAGCGAACGTTCACGCCGCCAGCGGCGGATATCCGCGTGGTGATCCGACATCAGCACGGCCGGCACCGCCCGCCCATCCGGCAAGACCTCGGGGCGGCTGTAGTGCGGGCAGTCCAGCAAGCCGTCGACGGCCTCGGCAAAGCTGTCCTGCTGGTGGGACTGGGCATCGCCCAGCACGCCGTCCTGCAGGCGCGCAATGGCGTCCAGCAAGACCAGCGCCGGCAATTCGCCACCCGACAGCACGAAATCACCCAGGCTCAACTCCAGCGTCACATGCCGGTCCAGCACGCGCTGGTCGATGCCCTCGTAGCGGCCGCACAGCAAGATGGCCCCGGGGCCCTCCGCCAGCCGCTGCACGAGCGCCTGGTCGATGCGCGCGCCCGTCGGCGTGAAATGGATGACGACGGGCGCCGCCTCGCCGCGATCGGCAGCGGCGGCGGCGAACGCTTTTTCCAGCGGCTCCGCCAGCATGACCATGCCCGGGCCACCGCCGTACGGGCGGTCATCGACGCGGCGATAGTTGTCCTCGGCGAAATCGCGCAGCGGCCACAGGCGCACATCGACCTGGCGGCTGTCGAAGGCGCGCCGCGTAACGCCATGCGTCAGGTGCGGCGCGAACAGCTCCGGGAAGATCGTCAGGATGTCGAAGCGCATGGCTTCAGATCAGAAGTCCAGGCCCCAGTCGACCGTGATCCGCCGGGCTTCCAGGCTCACATCGTCGACAAACGCTTCGACGAACGGGATCAGGCGCTCCTGGTCGGGCTTGGCCGGCTCCACCACACCCGGCGGCAGGATGCGCAGCACGCAGTGCGGGCCGGTGTCGATGAGGCCGATGACGCGACCCAGCGGTTGCGACTCGCGGTTGACGACGTCCAGGCCGATCAGGTCGATCCAGTAATACTCGCCATCGGGCGTGCGCGGGAAATCGCTGCGGGGAATGTGGATTTCATGGCCGCGCAGCGCTTCGGCGGCATTGCGGTCGTCCACGCCGTCGGCCATGGCGACGATGCCTTCGCCCTGCTCGCGCACCGAGCGCACCGCCAGCTGCAGCTGACCTGGCTTGGGGCCGGTGGCCTTCAGGTACCAGCGCTTGGCACCGAACAGCGCATCGGCGTCGGCCGAGTAGGCCTGGATCTTCAGGCCGCCCTTGATGCCCCAGGCGTCCAGAATGCGACCCACCGGCACCAGGTCGTCGGGCCAGGGTTCACCAGCAGGCGCCGGAGCGCCCCTGGAAGCAAAAGACGGCGCCGAAGCGCCGTCTTGCTGAGGCTTGTTGCCTGCCACGCCAGCTTAGGCGGCAGCGACGGCGGCCTTCTTGGCCTCGTCCACCAGGCGAGCCACGGTGGGCGACAGCTGAGCGCCGACACCGATCCAGTAGCTGACGCGGTCTTGCGCCACGCGCAGCTTCTCGGCAGCGCCGGAGGCGATGGGGTTGTAGAAGCCGACGCGCTCGATGAAGCGGCCGTCACGGCGCTGCTGGCTGTTGGCCACGACGATGTTGTAGAAGGGGCGCTTCTTGGAACCGCCGCGGGCGAGACGAATGACAACCATGATGTTTCCTAAAAATTGGGCGACCACCGCACGAGGAGACACTCAGGGCGAGCAAGTCGGATAGCAGGAACCCCCTGCGAGGGGCTGGCCTCCGTAGATACGCCGCAACCCGCATGTTTCACATGAGGCTGCGACCGGCGCCAAAACCGCGCATTATAAACTCGATCGCATCCGCTCCCTACCGATATGTCACAGACCTCTGCCCTCTCGCCGCTGATCCTGCGCAACAGCACCGATGCCGACCTGCCCGCCGTGCAGGCCATCTACGCCCAAGCGGTGCTGGAAGGCACCGGCACCTTCGAAACGGAAGTCCCCACGGTCGAGGAAATGGCTCGCCGCCGCGCCGAAGTGCTGGGGCGTCAGCTGCCCTGGCTGGTGGCCGAACGTGACGGGCAGATCCTGGGCTACGCCTACGCCAACTACTTCCGCCCTCGCCTCGCCTACCGCTTCTGCGTCGAGGACTCCATCTACCTGGCTCCGGCAGCCCAGGGCCAGGGCGTGGGCCGACTGCTGCTGGCCGAGCTCATCGCGCGCTGCGAAGCCGCCGGCGCGCGCCAGATGCTGGCCGTCATCGGCGACGCAGCCAACGCCGGCTCCATCGGCGTGCACACGGCGCTGGGCTTTCAGCACACCGGCGTGCTCAAGAGCGCGGGCTGGAAGTTCGGCCGCTGGCTCGACGTCGTGCTGATGCAGCGCCCGCTGGGCGAAGGCGACAGCACCGCCGCGGCATGAGCGCCACGCCCAGGCGCAAGGTTGTCGCGACCTGGCTGGCGCTCGTCGCGGGCGTCTTCGGGCTGCACCGCTTCTATCTGCATGGCGCCAAGGACCGCTGGGCCTGGCTGTTCCCGCTGCCAACGCTGCTGGGCCTCGTCGGTGTGCAGCGCATGAGCACCCTCGGCCAGGACGATCGCCTGGCCTGGGTGCTGATCCCGTGGCTGGGCGCCAGTCTCGTGGCCGCCCTGCTGAGCGGCATTGTCTACGGCCTCACGCCGGACGACCGATGGAACGCACGCTTCAACGCCGGCCGTGCGGCGCCAGCCAGTGGCTGGGCCACCATCATCGGCGTCGTGCTGTGCCTGTTCGTCGGCGGCATCGTGCTGATGTCGACCATCGCGTTCAGCGCCCAGCGCTACTTCGAATCTCAGGCCGACATCCATTGACGGCCGGTGCACCGCACCGGCCGCCGGCCAGGCCTCAATACAGCGTGAAGCTGATCCAGTAGCACAGCGCCGCCACCAGGGCCGCAGCCGGGATCGTGAAGATCCAGGCCCAGACGATGTTGCCCGCCACGCCCCAGCGCACCGCTGACGCGCGCTGCACGGAGCCGACGCCGACGATCGCGCCGGTGATGGTGTGGGTGGTGGACACCGGCACGCCGAGCGCGGTCGCCACGAACAGCGTGATCGCGCCACCGGTCTCGGCACAGAAGCCGCCGACAGGCTTGAGCTTGGTGATGCGCTGCCCCATCGTCTGCACGATGCGCCAGCCGCCGAACATGGTGCCCATGCCGATGGCGATGTAGCACGCAAAGATGACCCAGCTCGGCGGCGCCTTGTCGCCCACCGACACCATGCCGGCGGCAATGAGCAGCATCCAGATCAGGCCGATGGTCTTCTGCGCGTCATTGCCACCATGCCCCAGGCTGTAGAGCCCGGCAGACACCAGCTGCAGCCGGCGGAACCAGCGGTCCACGCGCAGCGGCGACGTGTTGCGGCAGATCCAGGCCACCAGCACCATCATCAGCGAGCCCAGCATGTAGCCCAGCAGCGGCGACACGACGATGAAGGCCACGGTCTTCCAGATGCCCGCCCCGACCAGCGCGTCGGGACCGGCCTTGGCCATGACGGCGCCGACGATGCCGCCGATCAGCGCATGGGACGAGCTGGACGGAATCCCCCACCACCAGGTGATGAGATTCCAGGCAATGGCGCCCATCAGCGCCCCGAACACGACATGGTGATCCACGATGCCGGGCTCGACGATGCCCTTGCCCACGGTCGCCGCGACCTTGAGCTGAAAGATCGTGATGGCGATGACATTGAAGAAGGCAGCGAACAGCACGGCCTGCTGGGGCTTGAGCACGCCCGTGGACACAACCGTGGCGATGGAATTGGCCGCGTCATGGAAGCCGTTCATGAAGTCGAACAGCAATGCCAGCACGACGAGCAGGGCCACCACCCAGAAGGCGATCTCGACAGATGCCATGGGAGCGCCGGATCAGGAGTTCTCGAGGACGATGCCCTCGATCAGATTGGCCACGTCCTCGCAACGGTCGGAAATCGACTCCAGCTGCTCATAGATCGCCTTGAGCTTGATGAGCTCGCGCACGTCCGCCTCCTCGCGGAACAGGCGCGACATGGCCGAGCGCATGACGCGGTCGGCATCCGACTCCAGGCGGTCGATCTCCTCACAGGTCTTGATCGCGGCCTCGGTCGTGGCCGGCTTGCTCAGGTGAGGCAGCAGCGTGACGGCATGCTGGACGCGCTCGCAGCAGCGCACCGACAGCGTGGCAAGCTGCAGCACCTGCTCGGGCACGGCCCGCACGTCATACAGCGACATCGTCTCGGACGAGTCCTGCAGCAGGTCGACGATGTCGTCCATCGCATTGATCAGGCCATGGATCTGCTCGCGGTCGATCGGCGTGATGAAGGTGCGATGCAGCAGCCGATTGACCTCGGCCGTGACGCGGTCCGCCGCGTGCTCGGCCTTGTCGACGGCGTCCGCATACTGCTGGCGCAACGCGGGGTCGGCGTAGTTCTGGATCATCAGCAAGAAGGCGCGCGCGCCTTCCGCGATGAAGCCGGCGTGCTCGTTGAACAGCTCAAAAAAATTGCCCTCACGGGGCAACAGCTTGCCAAACAGCATGGCGTCCTTCTCTTCGGAATCAGTGCGAAACCGGGATTTTAGCTAGACCGGTTACATGACAGGCGGATGAACACCCTGCCGGCCGCAACACGCCACTGCCGCGCCCACGCCAACCAGCCACCCCGGAAACGACAACGCCGCCAAAGATGGCGGCGTTGCGGCGGACAACACGGCAGCGGTCTCAGGGCGGCGTCTGCCGGCTGATCTCCACCCGGCGGTTCTCGGCCGCGAGCGGGTCCTTGCCCTTGGGCGCGGCGGCACCCCGGCCGACGGCGTTGAGCATGCGGTCGTCGGCACCACGCGCCACCAGGTAGCGCTTCACCTCTTCGGCACGTTTTTGCGACAGTTCCTGGTTGCTGTCGGCGGTGCCGGAGTCATCGGCATGGCCCTCGATGCGCACCGTCTTGCCGCTGCCGCGCTTGCTGGCCAGGGCTTCGGCAAAGACGTCAAGCTGCTTGCGCAGGCCGTCGGGAATATCAGCCGAACCGACCTTGAACGCCAGCGCCGGCAGCGAGAAGCGCACCGCCGGCTTGAAACCCATGCATTTGAAGCCTGCTGCCACGAGTTGCTCGCAGGCATCTTCCGGGAACAAGCCTTCCTTGACGGCGTTGACCGTGGGCACGCTGTTGCCGACGTCGACCGTCTCCTGCGCATGCGCGGCCACGGCAGCCGCCAAGCACGCCGTCAAAACACACCCACGCAGAGCGCGGCGAACACGCATGGTGAACTCCCAATCAATCATGGCCGGTCAACGCAGAATGCTCTGCCCGACACCGCTGCACATCCAGCCGTCCACCGATGCCAGCGGCTGCAAAACTGACCGCAGGAATCATAGGGTTGAGCACTGTCAGTCAGCACCCCCAAATATGCGGAGCCGGCTCCTGGCGCGCCCCAGTCCCTCTGGCACGCCGAGCTCGCTGCACGACACCGATGAGCAGCACGCCCAGCAGCAACTGGGCCAACATGGTGGGCTCCGGCACCGCCGTGACGGCGAAGTTGAGCGTGTCGAGGCCGCCGACGATGCGGTAGCCCACCGTCACACTGGCGCCGCCCTCACCCACGGGAGCTGTCAACGCCGTGACCTGGGAAAAGGGGGACGGCGATTGAAACGGGTGGTCCGCTGTGATTTCCATGGCCAGCGCATGCCCCGGCGGCAGGTCGATGGACAGCCCGCTGATCTGCGTGAACGTGAGCGACGCCGTGAAACCCAGCCCCGTGGCGCTGTTCGTCGGAACCATGGCGCTGAAGAAGCCGGTGGCAAGAGCCACCGGACTGACGCCGGACTCCAGGCCCACCGTCGCGGCGCCCGTCACGGCATCGAACCCGAAACGGGCGGCACCCGCAGCGGCATAGATCGTCGCCGTGCTGATCCCGGTCGTGTTCACATCAAAGCTCGCATACAACGAATGCCCTGACGGCTGGACCGGACCATCCGCGACGACGTAGGCGCTCAGGTCAACGTAGCCATGTTCGACGAAATTGCCAAAGGGATCGGTGAAGCGAATCACCGACCACTCCGACCCAGTGAAACCAGTCGCTAGCACCGGTGGCACGCCAGCCACCCCGGCATCGACCGCCACCATGGTGGAGGCTGACGCGGCGCCGGGACCGCATGAGGCCGCAATCACGAGGGCACCCACGACAGCCCGCAAGCACCGAGCGCCCGCTCGGACCGCGTCCCGCCCCTTCACAGGCAGAGCCGCCCGCAGCGAGTTTTCATCGCACTGCTTCATCACCACTCCCTGATACGTTATGGAGCCCCGTTTGGAGGAGCTGGGCCGAACACCGGATATCCATCCGATGTTCCGCATGAGCCTAGCACCACGACCGCGCAGCATGGACTCCCCGCTTCAGGTGCGCCCCCGTATGTCGGGGGACGCAGCAGCTGCCCATTCAGGGTCTCGACAACAGCCCGTGCGACGGGCGGCGCACGCCATTCAAGCGGCCGCACAGGCGCGCCACCATCCGAGCGCGCCAGCGATGGCGAGTGACGCCCGCGCACCGCAGCGCCGTCGTGCAACCCTCACGCCAGGCTCGACGCGTGCGGCGTCGCCGCCGCGCCGCTACGGCCCGTACTGATAGAGATCGGCCGTCTGAGTCATCGGGCTGTTCGGATACAGCTGGCCACCCAACTGAGCGACAACGGCAGCTGCCGCGTTCACGCCCGTTTGCAAGGCGCCCTCGATCCAGCCGCCGCACCAGCCCACGCTGTCGCCCGCCAGGTAAATGCCGTTGGGGCTGTTCAGAAACTGGTAGTAGAGCGCCTGATTGAGTGGATCCTGCCCGGGATAGTTGAGCTTGAACGCGCCGTAGAACTGTCGCTGGTCCTGCCAGTCGACCAGCGTTGGCGAGCCGGGCACGATCTGCGAGCGCAGCACCTCGACGAATGCCGGCACGGCAGCCGCCAACGAATTCAGCAGCAGGTGCAACCGCTCGTCGGCGCTCTTGATCGCAATCGTTTTCGTGGAGTCGTCGCCCCAGGTGTAGCTGACCAGAACGACCCCGTAGTTCGACTTCGGTCCGTAGTCCAGGCAATACAGCCCTCGCACCAACCCATCTGTCTGGATGTTGGCGGGCAAGGTCGCAGGCTGGCCATGCGCCGGTATCCAGAACTTCGACTTTGTCAGCACGAACAGCTTGGACGAGTTCATCAGGTGCAACTCGCGGATGGCGGTGCCCTGTGCCGCGCTCAACTGTGGCGTCACGCGCGGGGGCGGCTCCGTCAGCCCCATGTCGACCTGCATTGCTCGCGTCGTCGTCGCGATGATGACCGCGTCAAACGGGTAGGCCGGCCCGGGGCCAGCCTCCACGCCCACGAGAACCTTCCGCGAGGTGGGGTCCGCATAGACGATGTTGACCTTCGCCCCGTAGCGAATCGAGCCCCCCACCGCTGCCAGGAATCCGTCGGTCAGTGCGCTCAGCCCGCCCGGATAGAACTGCTGATCGGTTTCGAGTCCATTGACGATCAGCCGCATGATCTCGGCGAAATTGACCTGGTACAGCGGCCCGAAACCGCCCGAGCCCACGCCCAAGGCGCCGAACAAGGCGAATTCCTGCGGCCCCCAGGGCGCCTTCAGTCCGTATTGCGCATAGTTTTCGACGAAGGCCTGCACCAGCCCCTGGAAAAACGAGATGGTGCTGTAGCCCTGCTCGGGGCCGGGTGGCTGCGCGTTGTAGACCAGCCGTTGCCAGGCTTGCCGAGCGTCGGCGAACGTGGCCGGGTCGGCCAGGTTTTGCTGGATGGCACCCACCGACCCCGCCAGACTTTCCCACGCCTGATGCACGGTGCTGAATGCCGCTGGGGGCGGCTTGCCTGCCGGCCAATCCAGGGTCTTGTTCTGGAAGACGATCTGCGTGAACACCTTGCCCGGATCGGGAAACTGCCCTCCTGGCTTGACGCCGAACAGGTTTGCGAAGTAGCGGAACAGCTGCTCCGACGGCGGCACCCGCATCGCGCCCAGTTCGAAGAGTGCCGCATCGTCCTTCACCGGCTTCATCGAGTAGACGCGACCGCCTGCGCGCTTGCCGGCCTCGAACACCGTGACCTGCGCGCCCTGGGCCGCGAGAAGGTAGGCCGAGCTCAGACCGGCGATGCCGGCGCCGACGATACCGACACTCTTTCCGGCCAAGCTGCCGGCACCGAGCCGCCCCTGGTGGGCCGTCAGGTAGCCCGCATGGTCGTAGAGCACGTCGACATAGGTCAGTGGCGGAACGTAGTTCGCGCCGGTCGCGGCCCGTGCCGCGCTGGCAATGAATGGCATGGTCGTCTCCTAGGCGAGCCGGGCGTCCCGCAGATGGGCCGCCCGGCGATCAGACAGCGCAAGCAACGGGTTACCGCCGCTCGGATCGCTCACGCGCCGATGGCAGCGGTCGCGGCCTGGCCGCCTCGGGCTCGGCAGCGGGCGCCGCCGCCGCCATCGGCGGCTGACAGCTCGGGGTGAGGCAATTGGCGGTCAGAAAGCCCCAGACGAAATCCGTCTGCAGGACGTTCAAGGTGGGCGGCTGACCGCTTCGGTGGAACCAGTCCGGGATCGGCAGCCCCTGCGCGCCCGGCAGGTAGCCGGAATCCGTCAAGCCGTTCACGAACACGCCCAGCGCGGGCGGCAGCGTCCCCTTGGCGGAAGAGCCTGCACGCGCGTGACAGGTCATGCAGGACGACGTGGTCACGAAGCCGCCTTCCGTCACTGAGTTACCCAGGTTGGTGGGGCGCCCCATCGAATCGCTGAAGTTCACCTGCGACCCCTTGAGCCGGTAGGACAACCAGGCGCGATCGGTGAAGCGCGGCACCAGCGTGCCGTTGTCTCGGGCGCCGATGCTCAGCGCACGAAAAACCTCCGCCAGCCCAGCGCCGGCCGCACCGCCGTCGTACTTCTTGCCCGGGTCAAACACCCAGGACGGCAGCGGCAGGTTGTCGCACATCAGGTGCGGGCTCGTGTAGTTGGTCGCCTGGCCTTTTTGCACCGTGTCGGGCGACCGGTAACCGTACGAGTCGTTGCACCCCGTGTAGTCGCAACGCCCTGGGTTGTGCACATGCTCAAAGGTGGTCCACACCCAGTTCGGAATGTCCTTGGAGGAGAAGTGCGCGGCGACCAGCCAGTGCTCACCCGGCTCGAGGATCGTGCCGTTGTTGTCCGTCACGGCTGACGTGATGTTCATCTTGATGTAGGGGTAGGCTGGGTCGTCCTTCAGGCCCATTTGCAGGGCCCGCTCCTTGGACAACCAGTCGCTCTTGATCATCACCGCGTTGGCCGGAAAGTCGATCTCCGTGATGGCGCCCGTCTCGTTGGCGACGCGATAGGGCGCGCCGCTCGTCCGCCCCTTCGCGATGTTGTCCGCATTGCGGCGAAACACCTCGATCACCCCCTCCTGGTGGTAGAGGTTGTTGCGGAAGACGTAGTCGAACATGGGCTTGTTCCGGAACACGATCTCCGCCATGGACTGACGAATCTTGCGCCCCGGTGTTTCGTCCGTCAGACGGGCCCGCAGCAGCGGATCTGCCGCAAAGCTCACCGTGTGCGCCTTCGAAGGCACCGAGCCGAACCGCTCCGGCATGCCTGATGGGAACTGCGCGAGATGATCCCCCGGGAAGAACGGGCAGAACTTCGCCGGGTTGCGCGGGTCGTTGTAGCCGGGGTTGTTCTTCGCATCCGGGTCGCAGCAGTTGGCACCGCTACGGCCCGGCGCGCACATCGGCAGCGGCGGCTGGCAGTTGGGGTCGCCGGCCGAGCAGCTCTCGCCGGGCCAGGTTTGCTGATCGGCCGACCATTTCTTCCAGAACTCGTCCTTCACCGCCTCGGCGAACAGCTTCCACGAGAACATGTCCGGGCAGCTCATGGCCGGGTTGGACGTCGGCTGCTGCACCACGATCCGGCCGTCCACCACCTTCATCGAACATTGGGCCGCATCCTGCGGTTTGCTCAGGAAGTAGGAGACGTAGCGGATGTTGTTGCCGGCCGTGTTGGGCGGTTTTCCGCAGACGGAGTCAGCGGCGAGGACGGGCAAGGACAGTGCAAAGGAGAACGCCAGCGTGGCTGCTGCCATGCGGCGATGCACGAGCATGAACATACAGGACCTCCGTTTGGAAAGACGCGCTGTTCGACCCGGGGTGGCAATGCCTCCGGCGCCCATCTGCTCTTGCTGCGCCCTCGTGCGCGCTGCTGGGTTGCGGTTGAACCAGTCCTGCACAACCCGACGCAACCATGACGGATACGGACTCTCGAGTCGCCAGGATCTCGACTCGACTCAACGACAGGCAGAGGACTTGCCACTCAACCAAACGCCCTGCCGTGGCCCGGGCAATCCATCGGCGGGCTGGAACGCACGCCGCAAGCTCGCCTCGATGCCAAGTGCCTGCGGCTACCGTGTTAGAGCGCCGCAGTATGGCGCTCAAGGCCCGGCTACCGGCGAGCCGGCTTCCTCTCTTTTGTGGATGGCCCCTGCTGCCGCGACTCGCTGCTGAGCCCGGGAGGTTGATCGGTCGTTTGGCCGGCTCCATCGACACCCCCGCCCCGCCAACCGCCCCGGCAGCAACCGCCATCGCTGGCGCGAGCCGGGCGCTGGCACGGCCTGGCACCGCCCGTGGTGGGCGTCACTCGAACAGGGCGAACATCCCCGCGGGGTCGAGCTGGCGCCGCACGGCATCGAACCGCCCCCCCTGCGGGTAGATCCTTGCCAGGTCTGCCATGCGCGGCGCCTGGTGGAACTTGCCCCAGTGCGGGCGGCCGTCCAGCGCCTGGAGCATGCGTTCCAGGCCGTCGAAGGTGTGGTCCGCCGCCGCCCGCTCGGTCGGCCAGTAGGTGTTGAAGAGCACCACGTCTGCGTCCGCGTTGGGGCCCAGCATCGACGCGGGGCTGTGCTTCAGGAACTTCAGCTCGATCTCGCGGCCCGCGTGCTGGGCGGCAAAAGGGGAGCTGCCGATCGCCTGGAAGGCCTCGGCCAGGCGCGGCAGTGCCACGCCGTACTGCATGCTCAGCATGACCGTGTCGGCCGTGGGGCGCAGCGGCACCGCGTGGTGGTAGGCGAGCACCCAGTTGCCGGCATCGTTCTGCACATAGGGCGTGAAGCCCTCCTGGGGAACCGGGCTGGTCTCCAGGCACTGCACGATCAGCTGCGGCTTGCCCAGCACCCAGTGCACCCAGACATGCTCGTACTGGTTGAAGATGACCGCCTGCATGCGCACGAAATCTTCGGGCGAGATGTCGATGCGCACGTTGCGCGCCCATTTCATGTCCACGGCCTGCAGCTCGACCTCGGTGACGATGCCCAGCAGGCCGACCGAGACACGCGCCGCCCGCATCAGCTCCGCATCGCTGCGCTCGTCCAGCGCCAGCAGATCGCCCGACGCCGTGGCCAGCGTCATGCCGACCACCGCGTCCGACACGGTTCCCCAGCGGGGGCTGGTGCCATGGGTGGCGGTGGCCACCATGCCGCCGACGGTGCCGTCCGTCAGGAAGGGCAGCGACGGCAGGCTCAGCCCCTGCGCCGCCAGCGCGCGGGTGATGTCGGCCATGCGGGTGCCGGCAGCGGCCCGCACCGTCTTGCGTTCCCGGTCGATGCCCTGGATGCCGCTCAGCCCCGTCACATTGATCGCGACGCCGCTCGTGTGGGCATAGCGGGTCCAGTTGTTGCCGACGCCCATCGGGCGCACCTTCAGCCCCCGGGAGGCCGCCTCGCGCAGCGCCGTTCGCACGTCGGCCACCGACGTGGCGTTCACCAGATGCTGGGGCTTGAACCGGGAGAGCCCGGCGTAAGCCTGGAGCTGGATGCCGCAGCCATTGAGCTGGCTGTAGAGCACGGCGGGCGCCACCGGCCGCCCCACGCGGCCGGATTCGATCATCGCCTCGATGACCGCCACGTCCTTGAGCCCTTCCATCGGCGTGCAGGAAGCCTCCACGCCCTTTGTCAGGGCTTCGCACCAGTGCCGCAGCATGGGATACACGCCCCCGGCCACCCAGGGGTCGTCCGGCACGCCGAACAGCTGCTCCTTGCCGCCCGACTCCAGCAGCAGCTGGCTGTGCGTGAAGTTCGCCTTGAGCGTGCCGGCCGTGCACTTGACGATGAGCTGGTAGGGGTCTTGTGCCGACGGCGGCTGCGTGAAATCAACGGCGAAACGCCCGCGCGCGCCGTTCTCGTACACCAGGTCCGCAAAGGCGCGATCGGCCACGTGTGCCTCGGGATGCCAGCCGACCTGTGCCGACACCTCGGCAATGCCGCCGCCCAGCAGGCGAAGCAGCGAGACGAAATGGACGGCGGAGTCCAGCAGGAAGCCGCCGCGATACTCCGCCGAGGCCCGCCAGCTCTGCCCGGCGCCCCACCCTGCCGACTGGTAGCGGAAGTCGATGGACTCGATGGCGCCGAGCGTGCGCGCCTTGAGGATGTTCTGGATGGCCACGACGGCCGGCTTGAACGGCCAGTTCTCGGCCACCGCCCAGGACCGGTCCCCGGCCAGCGCGCCGTACGCCGCCAGCAGTTCACGGCATCGCGCCACCGTCGCGGCACAGGGCTTCTCGCTGATCACATGCTTGCCGGCCAGCAGGGCCTGACGGACCGCCGCATCCATCAGCGGCGTGGGCAGCACCAGGTCGACCGCATCGACGCGCTCGTCCGCGAGCAATTCGGCGTAGTCGGTGTAGGTGGGCACCTCGCGGCCCAACACGCGTTGTGCCTCGAGCAGGGAGGGCTGGGTCCGGCTGCACAGCGCGACCACCTCGACGCGCCCTTCCTCCGACAACTGGCGCAGTGCCGGCAGGTGCGCTGCACGCGCAAACCAGCTGCAGCCGACCACGGCGACCCTCGGCACCCGCCCCGCACCATTCACCATATCGTTCCTCTGTCGAGCCGCCCTGCTCCGCATCGGCCACCCGATGCGCTGCCAGCACGGTGCCGGTCACTGTAGCGTGCGGCGCCCGCAGCCAAGCCCGAGTCAAGGGCCGCAGAACCGGCCAAACAAACGGCGACGAGTGGACACCCGTCGAGGGCAGCGCCGCAGCATTGGCGCCAGGGCGAGCTCAGCCGGGCAGCCTCAGCAACTGAAAAGGCCCGCGTCCCGCCGCCGCCGTGATGAGCCCCAGCACACGCGCCGGCTCGCCGCTGAGCCAGTCCCAGCAAAAGCGCCACCCCCAGTTGCCGCCCAGCACGCCGGGCACGTTCATGCGGTGGGCGCTGTCCAGGCCCAGCACGTCCTGCAGCGGATAGACCGCCACGTTGGCCACCGAGTTGGCGCAGGCGCGGATCATGGCCCAGTGGATGTCGTGCTCACCGCACGCCAGGTAGGCCCCCGCGAAGGCGCGCTCACGCGGCTTGGCCTGGTTCCACCAGCCACGCACGGTGTCGTTGTCGTGCGTGCCGGTGTAGGCCACCGAACCAGCCGGCCACCGGTGCGGCAGGTACACATGGTCTGCCTCGGCGCCGAAGGCGAACTGCAGGATCTTCATGCCCGGAAAGCCGCAGCCGTCGCGCAGCGCGTGCACGTCATCCGTGATGATGCCGAGGTCCTCGGCCACGATGGGCAGCGGGCCCAGCGCGGTCTTGATGGCGTCGAACAGCGCCATGCCGGGGCCGGTGCGCCAGCGGCCCTGCTGAGCGTCGGGGCTGCTGGCGGGAATCTCGTAATAGCCGGCGAAGCCACGGAAGTGATCGATGCGGAACAGGTCGGCCTGGCTCAGCGCGCGCTGCACGCGGGCCGTCCACCAGGCATAGCCGTCGGCGGCCATCCTGTCCCAACGGTAGAGCGGGTTGCCCCAGCGCTGGCCGAGCGGCCCGAGGTCATCGGGCGGCACGCCGGCGACGACGGTGGTCTGGAAGTTCTCGTCGAGGGCGTACAGGTCGGGGCGCGACCAGCAGTCGGCGCTGTCGTGGGCCACGAAGATGGGCAGGTCGCCCATCAGATGCACGCCGTGCTCGTTTGCATAGGCCTTCAGCGCGCGGACCTGCGCATCGAACTGCCACTGCACGAACTGCCAGAAGGCGATCTCGTCGGCATGGCGCATGCGCGCGGCGGCCAGGGCCTTCGCATCGCGGCGCTTCAGGCCGTCTTCCCAGGCCCACCATGGCTGGCCGTTCAGCGGGGAGCGGATGGCCATGAAGAGCGTGTAGTCGTCCAGCCAGGCGTGCTGAGCCTCGCACCAGGCAGCCAAGGCCGCGCGGTCGGCTGCCGCGGCGCGGGCGAAGAAGCCGGCCGCCGCGGTGCGCAACTGCTGCTCGCGCCAGGGCGTGACGCCGCCGTAGTCCACCTGCTCGGCCTTGAACGCCGGCAGCTCGGGCTGCGCGAGCCAGCCCTTGGCGATCAGCGGCTCCAACGCCACCATCCACGGGCTGCCCGCGAACGCCGACACGCCCTGGTAGGGGCTGTCGCCGGGCCCGATGGGCGTGGTGGGCAACAGCTGCCAGATGGACTGCCCGGCGGAGCGCAGCCAATCGACGAAGCGATAGGCATCGGGCCCGAAATCGCCCATGCCGTGCGGCCCGGGCAGCGACGTGATGTGCAGCAGCACGCCGGAAGCGCGTTGGTTCAGGTTCATACGCGGCGCAGGACGAGAAGAGAACGGCCCGGCACGCTGAGCGGCAGGCCGGGCGGGACCGGGGGCGCGGCCGACTCGCCGCTGCTGTCGAACGCCACTTGCCACGGCCCGTTGCAGAGCTGGAAGGGCTGCGGGCCTGGGTCGGGGTTGAAGACGATCATGAGCCGGGGCACGGCTGCCGCGGCTTCGCGCAGTTGCGCGCCGAAGGCACGCTGGCCGGCGTCGTGCCAGTCGCTGGGCGTCATCTCCTGACCGCCCGGCCCGTACCAGGCGATGCTGGCCTCCGCCGGCCCGCTGGCGAACCAACGCGGGTGACGCAGCAGCGGCTCCCGGGCGCGCAGCGCCAGCGCCGCAGCCACCAGGCCGGTCAGCCGGTCGTCGGCGCGGGCCCAGTTCAGCCAGGTGGTCTCGTTGTCCTGGCAGTAAGCGTTGTTGTTGCCGCCCTGGCTGTTGGCGATCTCGTCACCCGCGCACAGCATGGGCGTGCCCTGTGCCAGCAGCAGCGTGGCCAGCATCGCGCGGCGCACGCGGTCGCGCGTGGCGTTGATGGTGGCGTCGTCCGTCGCGCCCTCCACGCCGAAGTTGGCGCACAGCTCGCCATCGCGGCCGTCGCGGTTGTCCTCGCCGTTGGCCTGGTTGTGCTTCGTGCCGTAGCTGGTCAGGTCGGCCAGCGTGAAGCCGTCGTGGGCGGCAATGAAATTGACGGACGCCATCGGCTGCCGCTGGCCATGGTGGAAGACATCGCTGGACGCCAGGAAGCGTCGCGCCAGCTCGCCGCGCCCGACGCCCTGGCCCACGCCCAGCCAGTAGCCGCGCACGGCGTCGCGGAACTTGTCGTTCCACTCCAGAAAGCGCCCCGGAAAGCGGCCCACCTGGTAGCCGTCGTACGCCGCGTCCCAGGGCTCGGCGATGAGGTGCACGCCGGCCAGCACCGGGTCCTGGCGCAGCGCGGTGAAGAAGGCTGCGGCCGGGTCGAAGCCCTGGGAGCTGCGGCCCAGCACCGGCGCCAGGTCGAAGCGGAAACCGTCCACACCCATCTCGGCCACCCAGTAGCGCAGCGAGTCCAGCACGAACTGCGTGACGCGCGGATGCGAGCAATGCAGCGTGTTGCCGCAGCCGGTGAGGTTCTCGTAGCGGCTCCAGTCGCCGCCGACCAGCCGGTACCAGCTCTTGTTGTCCAGACCGCGCAAGGAGAGCGTGGGGCCGAACTCGCTGCCTTCGGCCGTGTGGTTGTAGACGACGTCCAGCACCACCTCCAGCCCGGCCTCGTGCAGCGCGCTGACCATCTGTCGGAACTCGGCGGCCACGGCCGTCGGGTCGTGGCGATGCGCAGCCTGGGCCCAGCGCGGGTCGGGGCAGAAGAAGCCCAGCGTGTTGTAGCCCCAGTAGTTGTGCAGGCCGCGCTCGGCCAGGTGCGACTCGTCGATGCCGTAGTGCACCGGCAGCAGCGACAGCGTCGTCACGCCCAACCGCTTGAGGTGCGCCGTCGACGCGGCATGGGCCAGGCCGGCGTAGGTGCCGCGCAGCTCCGGCGGCACGCCGGGCAGCAACTTGGAGAAGCCCTTGACGTGCACCTCGTAGAGCACCACGTCCGCCGGCGCGCGGCGCGGCTGGTGCGGCCGGCCATGAGGCACCGGCGGCGGCGCCACGCGCGCCTTCAGCGCCTGCGTCGCGTTGTCGCGGGCGTCCAGCGAGCGCGGCCCGTCCGGGTGGCCCAGCTCGTAGCCCAGGTGCTCGGCGCGCCAGCCGAAGTGGCCGACGATCTCACGCGCATACGGGTCCAGCAGCAGCTTGTGCGGGTTGAAGCGGTGGCCCTGCTCCGGCGCGTAAGGCCCGTGGGCGCGCAGGCCGTAGACGAGACCCGGACCGACGCCGGGCAGAAAGCCATGCCACACGCCGTCATGCGGGCCGTCGAGCGCATAGCGGCGCAGCTCGCGCTGGCCTTCGGCGTCGAACACGCACAGCTCGAGGCGCGTGGCGTTCTCGCTGAAGACGGCGAAGTTGACGCCGCCGTCGCGTGCGAGCGCACCCAGCGGCTCGTGCCAGCCGGGTTGGAGATCGGGAAGTTGAGCCATGGACTGCTGACTCAACGTCAGATCGGAACGAAAAAGAGCGTGGCCAGCGGCGGCAGGTTGATCGCGATGGACAACGGCCGCCCGTGCGCAGGCTGCGACTGCACCGGCAGGCCGGCGGCGGCCACGCCGTTGCCCCTGTTGCTGCCGCCGTAGTAGGCGGAGTCGGTGTTGAGCGCTTCCTGCCAGGCCAGCACACCGTCCGGCACACCCAGCAGATAGCCATCGCGGGGCACCGGCGTCATGTTGCAGACGACGATGACCATGCCGCCCGCGCCGTCGCGGCGCAGCCAGGCATAGATGGAATGCTCGGCGTCGTGCGCGCTGATCCACTCGAAGCCGGCCGGCTCGCCGTCCAGCCGGTGCAGCGCCGAGTGCTCACGGTAGAGCTTGTTGAGGTCGCGCACCAGGCGCTGCACGCCGGCGTGGCGCTCGTCCTCCAGCAGGCCCCAGGGCAGCGATTCGGCGTGGTTCCACTCGTTGCGCTGGGCGAACTCCTGGCCCATGAACAGCAGCTTCTTGCCCGGGTGCCCCCACATGAAGCCGTAGTAGGCGCGCAGGTTGGCGAACTTCTGCCACTCGCTCGCATCGTTCGGGTCACCGGGCATCTTGCCCAGCATCGAGCCCTTGCCATGCACGACCTCGTCATGCGAGAGGGGCAGCACGAAGTTCTCGCTGAACGCGTAGACCAGGCCGAAGCTCATCTTGTCGTGATGCCAGCGGCGGTTGATCGGGTCCTCGGCCATGTAGCGCAAGGTGTCGTTCATCCAGCCCATGTTCCACTTGTAGTGAAAGCCCAGGCCGCCCGCGTAGGTGGGCGCGGAGACACCGGGGAAGCTGGTGCTCTCCTCGGCCACGGTGATGGCACCCTCGATGTCGCCGACCTGCTCGTTCATCTCGCGCAGCAGCGCGATGGCCTCGAGGTTCTCGCGGCCGCCGCGCAGGTTGGGAATCCATTCCCCGTCCGGGCGCGAGTAGTCGCGGTACAGCATGCTGGCCACGGCGTCCACGCGCAGGCCGTCCACGCCCCAGCGCTCGATCCAGTAGAGCGCGCTGCCGATCAGGAACTGGCGCACCTCGGCGCGGCCGAAGTTGTAGATGAGCGTGTTCCAGTCGCGATGCACGCCCTCGCGCGGGTCGGCGTACTCGTACAGGCGGGAGCCGTCGAACTCGGCCAGGCCGTGGGCATCCTTGGGGAAATGCGCCGGCACCCAGTCCAGCAGCAGGCCCAGGCCACGGTCGTGACAGGCTTTCACGAAGCGGGCGAAGCCCTCGGTCGGCCCGAAGCGCGCGCTGGGCGCGTGCAGCCCCAGCGTCTGGTAGCCCCAGGAGCCGTCGAACGGGTGCTCGGTGATGGGCATCAGCTGCACATGGGTGAAGCCGAGGTCGGCCGCATAGGCCGGCAACTGTGCGGCGAGTTCGTCCCAGCTCGGGAACTCGCCCGACGCAGCGCGGCGCCAGGACGCCGCATGCACTTCGTAGACGCTGATGGCCGACTCGCGCCGGTTGGCACGCTCGCGCTGGCGCGGCAGCGGCGTGCGTTCGGGCAGCGGCGCGACGATGCTGGCCGTCTCCGGGCGCAGCTGCGCACGGCGGGCATAGGGGTCGGCCTTCAGCGGCAGCAGCTCACCGTTGCCGGCGATGAGCTCAAACTTGTAGAGATCACCCTCGGCCGCGTGCGGCACGAAGATCTCCCACACGCCGGCCTCGTGGCGCAACCGCATGGGGTGGCGGCGGCCGTCCCAGTTGTTGAAGTTGCCCACGACGCTGACGCGCCGCGCGTTGGGCGCCCAGGTCGCAAAGCGCACGCCGCTCACGTCGCCGTGCTGCACCAGATGCGCCCCCAGCATCAGCCACGGCCGCATGTGCCGCCCTTCGGCAAATGCCTTCAGCTCGTCGCCCGCCAGCTGCGGCAGAAAGCCGTAGGCGTCGGCAAAGACGCCCTCGCCGCCCCCGGCCCAGCGCACCGCGAACCGGTAGTCGAAGCGGTGCTTGCGCCGCGGCACCTGGGCCTCGAAGAGGCCGTCGCGGCGCGGCGCCAGCTCGACGATGCGCTTGTGGCTGTCGGCGTCCAGCAGCGCCACCTCGGCCGCACCGGGCAGCAGCGCCCTCACCCACAGCCGCCCGGCATCGTCGGCATGCAGCCCCAGCCGCGAAAAGGGGTCGGCGTGGCGGCCGGACAGCAGGGCGTCGAGATCGGCGTCGCTGAGCATCGCGTCAGCTCAGGCTCTTCACGGACCAGACACGGTCCACGTACTCGGCGATGGTGCGATCGGACGAGAACGGGCCCATGCCCGCGATGTTGCGCAGCGCGCGCTCGGCCCAGGCCGCACGGTCGGCGAACAGCCGGTCGACCTGGGCCTGGGTGGCCACGTAGTCGGCAAAGTCGGCCATCAGCAGGTAGGTGTCGCGCTGCAGCAGGCTGTCGATGAGCGGGCGATAGCGCGCCGCATCGCCATCGCTGAAGGCACCGGAGGAGACGGCCTCGATGACGCGCTTGAGCTGACGATTTTCTTCCACGTACCGGCGCGGGTCGTACCCCAGCTGCTTGATCTTGGCGACGGCATCGGCGCGCAGGCCGAACACGAACATGTTCTCCACGCCGCAAGCCTCGGCCATCTCGATGTTGGCGCCGTCCCAGGTGCCGATGGTCACCGCGCCGTTCATGCCGAACTTCATGTTGCCGGTGCCCGAGGCCTCGGTGCCGGCGGTCGAGATCTGCTCCGACAGGTCGGCCGCCGGGATGATGCTCTCGGCCAGCGTGACGCCGTAGTTCGGCAGGAACACGAGCTTGAGCTTGTCGCCCACGCGCGGGTCGCTGTTGATGACGCGAGCCACGTCGTGCGCCAGCTGCACGATGCTCTTGGCCATCTGGTAGGCAGACGCCGCCTTGCCGGCAAGGATGACCGTGCGCGGCACCCAGGCCGCGTCGGGGTCGTCGCCAATGGCCTGGTAGCGAGCGATGACGTGCAGCAGGTTCAGCAGCTGGCGCTTGTATTCGTGGATGCGCTTGATCTGCACGTCGAACAGGCTGTTCGTGTCCACGAACACGCCCAGTTCCCGGCGGATGTAGGCCGCCAGCTTCTCCTTGGCCGCCTGCTTGGTCTTCAGGAAGGCCTGGCCCAGCTTCTTCTGCGCGGCCTTTTTGCCCAGCGCCTTGAGCTCGTCCAGGTCATGGCGCCAGCCGTCGCCGATCTCCTGGTCCAGCAAAGCGGACAGCGGCTCGTTGGCTTGCTGCAACCAGCGCCGGGGCGTGACGCCATTGGTGACGTTGATGAACTTGTTCGGCCACAGCTCGGCGAAATCGCGGAACAGGGTTTCGACCATCAGCCGCGAATGCAGGGCTGAGACGCCATTGACCTTGTGCGACGCGACGACCGCCAGCGATGCCATGCGCACCCGGCGCTCGCCGCCTTCGTCGATGAGCGACATGCGGGCCACGCGGGCGTCGTCGCCCGGGAAGCGTTCCCGTACCAGTGCCAGGAAGCGGGCGTTGATTTCGTACACGATCTCCAGATGGCGCGGCAGCATCCGCTCGAACAGCGGCAGGCTCCAGCACTCCAGCGCCTCGGGCATCAGGGTGTGGTTGGTGTAGCTGATGGCGTCTTGCGTGATGGCCCAGGCGTCATCCCAGCTCAGCAGATGCTCGTCGATCAACAGGCGCATCAGCTCGGCGGGCGCCAGGGCCGGGTGCGTGTCGTTCAGGTGAATGGCGTTGAGGCGCCCGA
>JACCDO011805211.1_pt1 | contig 24970 bp, 16 predicted proteins | sample 7446101 | NCBI WGS metagenome assembly JACCDO01 (sample SAMN15323440, study PRJNA562643) | freshwater metagenome | isolation source: river surface water | place: USA:Blue River Watershed | collected 2017-08-16 | reverse complement strand
GGAATTTGATAGGCTAATTAAAGCTATTCAAAAAGCAAAAACACCAGAAGAACTTGCTATCGCTGCCAAGAACGCTCAAGACGCAATGACCAGCAGGGGCATGACGGTTCAGGACCAGGCGGGCCCAAAGGGCGGTAACTAACGATGGCGTATACTTACCAAATAGATAAAAACACGCCGGACTCACACCAAACCTCGCCGGCTTGGATGCTTACTTTTGTGCGCTGGGCTAATAGGTCCCCAAAAAACATTCAGTCAGAAAAACCGCTCGCGGTAAGAGCGCCCATGGTTGTAATTAATGACTGTATTTCTGTTGAAGTAACCTCTTCAAAATCTTCACACACCCCGCATATGTCTGCCACCCTTGTTGCCGGGGACATTAACTACATGACGGCAATAGCTCCGGGCGACTTTGTTTTTGTAAACATGGTTGAGTTTGAAGCAGAAATTTCTGATAAAAAAAACGGTCTTTATATAAAAGCCCAGGGCGCAAAAAGTCCTTTAAACGGGTTTCACGATGGGTTTAAGGGGCTTTTTAAGGTTCAGTCGGTAAGAAGGGTTGTCCAAATAGAGCCCTCCACCGGAGCAAAGCAAGTATTTTTTCAAGTAGAGGGTTTTGCTTTTACTGAATTTAATACTTCTATTTATTTTAATCCCCACCTTATCGCCCCAGGAGACAATAAAACCTTTATTTTTGTAACAAACATAGGAACGATCTGGGACCAAATATTAAAAATAGATAAAGTTCCCAGCACCCAAGCAATGGTAAAGTTCTTTATAGAAAGCTTTTTAGGGCAAGGAGTTTCTCCAGAAGGCCAAAAAGCGGGCGATAGCGGGCTCAAAAAAAACTTTAATACTCACTATTACGTTCCAGAGCAACTGGGCCCTATGATGGGGCAGCCAAACGCAAAAGCTGCAAAAGATTTATTTGTTTATCTAATGGGGGTGCAGCAGTATTCTGGGAGCGCGGGAGGACCAGAAAGCGGCTTCAATCCCTCAAATATGTCAAAAGTTACGGAAGGAAGATTCTATTTAGGCCCCGAATGCCCAGGTAGGGCTGTGCCTAAGGCTGAATACTGGAACCAAACCCCTGTTTGGTCTATTTTGCAACAATACCTAAACTCGCCAATAAACGAATGCTATAACGCTTTTAAGGTGTCTAGGTCAGGCTTTGTTCTTCCTACGTTTGTAATGAGGCAAATACCGTTTTCTTCTGAAAAATATAAAGGCGAATCTACTAAATTTTTATCACTCCCAAGATGGAAGGTTAGCCACGAAAGAATAACTAGCATTAATATCGGCAGGGAAGAGGCCGCCCGAATAAACTTTGTTCAGGTGTTTGGGCAAGCCGTAAACACACAAAAACCAGACGCGGCTATTTCTCAACAAATAGCTTCGGGAAACTACGATTTAGACGAGGACGATATCAGAAGAAGCGGCCTTAGGCCGTACGTAATTTCGTCAAATTTTGACGCCTTAAAAGATAACGTTATTGATGAAAACTCTACTAACGCGGTCGAATGGTCAAAACTGTTGGGCGACGCTTTAATTGGCGGCCACTTAAAGCTAAACGGCTCAGTCTCTTGCGCCGGAATTCAAGAGCCTATAGCGCCCGGAGATAACTTTGAGCTTGAAAACGTAGTTTTTCATATCGAATCTGTAAGTCACCGATGCCAAATCTCTGGTGACGGAAGAAAAACTTTTGAAACCACCCTAGAGCTTTCTCATGGGGTGAGTTCCTCCTCGACCAAGGCAAGGTCATACTATCCGCAAATGGACAATGTTCAAATTGAGCCAGAAAGACAGCGACACCACGACTCAGGGTATTCTCTGGGCGGCTTTTCCGATGAGCAACACCTCCCAGGAAAGCGCGAGTCTGGTGTAAAGACTTCCTCGGCTTCAACTGAAGACATCCTACAAAATTCTAAAGAGCCCACAAATAAAGTGGACAAATCAAACGCTAAATCGAAAACAAATAAAAAAAGAATAATCTCTCCAAAAAGAAAAGGTAATAAAAAATGAAATTAAGAAGTGGCGGCATATTACCTTCAAGTCTTGTTGGCGGCAATGAGGTTAGGGCCCTTTCGGCGTTTAATAAAACGTATAATAACCACGCCTTGCGAGCAGGAATTGTTGTTAAGCGCCATGAAATAAAAGATAAATCTAATCTTTCTAAGCTTACCGTAGAATACGATGTAATAGTAATGGAGCAAGATAGAAATACGGGTACAACCCCGATCGTTTATAAAAACTGCCTGTCTACAGACGGCCTTGGCTCTATCGCTGACCATTTTGAAAAAAAGCTAAGAACCCAAAAAAAAGCTGACAAAAAAAGTCAAGGAAAGGACTTTGTTGGCCAAGACGGCGCTATTGTTCTTTTGCTTTGCCTGGACGGCTCTGCGGACAAGGGCATTATTATCGGCGGCCTTAAACACCCAGACCGAAAAACCAAGCTGGTCGGAAAAGACGAGCTACTAGCCGGGGAGTATAACGGGATTGAGTTTTCTATTAAAGAAGACGGCTCAGCAAATCTTACCTTTAAGGGCGCAACAGATAATCAGGGCAATCCAAAAGACGCCTCTCAGGGTAACACCTCCCTAGACATTGAAAAAGACGGCTCTGTCGAGATTAAAAACAAAGGAGTAACGCAGCGCATCCAAAAGGACGGCAAATACTCCCTAACAACCCAAGATTCTGTAGCAATTACGGCTAAAAAGCAAATTAACGTAACTACAGATGATAATCTAGCTATAAAGGCAAAGAAGGACTCTAGCCTTGATACGGTGAAGCTGGCCGTTAAAGCCTCTGGTTCATGCGTAATGTCCGTGCAATCTTTTGACTTAAACTCCGAGGGCGAGGCGAATCTGAAAGCTGAAATGATTAAAGCAAATGCGGGAAGCATGGTCGAGCTTAAGGCCGGAGGCCAGTTTTCTATTGAAGCCGGAGGCTCGCTTCAGATCAGGGCCTCTTCCGTAATAATTGACGCCCAGGTCGCGCTCGGTGGGGCCGGCGGAATGCCCGCGCTAACCATGACCACCCAGTTTTTTGGCGTTGGTGCCATGGGCCCCGTATTCTCCCAGGCCATCGGCCCCTTTAGCACAAAGGTAACTTTACTATGACGATGTGGCCGATCTGGGCATTTGGAGCAGCTTGGATTGGCCTCGCCTCGTTGGCATTTTCTAAAATCTGCGAAGTTAAAAAAGATAAAGTTTTTAGTTTTATTAAGCTTATGCTTTTAATTACCTTATTTAGGGTAATTCTAGGCGCAATCCTGTCTTACCACGGCGTGCGGACTGCCGACCCATCAAGCCCAATGAACACCATCGTATTGCCAACCGTTCTCGGTGTTTACTGGGAAGATGCGGTCTTTACTCTACCCATACTTGTTATGGAAAGGGTGAATGCCCCAAAATGGCTTATCAACGTACTGCTCGGCATTAGCTCTGTAGCGTTTGCCTCCGGCCATATTCCATACAGCCTTTTTTGGGCAGCGATTACTTTGCTTTACGTACCCTTTATATCTTATAAGTACGGCAAGGCAAACGGCCTCGGAACCGTTATGGTATGCCACATTATTTACGATTTATTTACTTTGGCTACCTTTAAGCTACTTGGATAGAACCTATGGCCGCCAAAAAATCTTTAAATAAATCAAAAAAAGAAGCTCCAATAAAAACAAAGGAAGATTTCGAGAACCTGTTGTCCCAAGAGATCGGGCGGTTCTACCTTTCTTTTCTTGGAGATGCCCCGGCCATAAAGGGGAAGGTTATTTTTACAAAAAATGAAGCCGAAAAAAACTATTTTATGCTTTTGGCTCACGCTATTGATATGCTAAATTCGTCTAAAACTTCAAGAGAAAGAAGGGATGCAGCTAATGCGGCCCTGACACTTTCTATTATTCCGTTTAGGGTACATTAATGAACCAGGAAGATAGGATTGCATTTTCAAAGAAGATCGTAGAGGCTCCCGTCCTCATTGATGCTATTGATAAGTCAAAAGCTTCCGTTCAAATTGAAAAGCAAAAAGTTCAAAGCCTCGATAACGGCCACAAAAACTTGGTGGACGGGAAAACGACGCTAATCGATGCGTACCAGCTCGAGCTTGCCAAGCTAGACGGAATTGTCAGAACAAACCTAACTGAAGCCGACCAAAACGACGCAGCAAGCCTTGTTTTGGGTAATTATTTTTACCCAAACGACGTAAACAATCCGCCTCCTAGCACCGCCCCTCAGGTGTGGACAAAAACAAAACCTTACGCAAGAAACAAGGCCGTTGGAAAACTTTTTGATGAAACTTATGGGGCTCCGGTAACAAAAGAATCTGACCTTGCAACTTTAGTTGACGCTGCCATTACCTCTATAGAGGGGACCTATGCGCTAATTGAAAGGGTCACCGGACAGATATGTACCGACGGGACCTGTTCCCTTCCGGCCTACGTTACGCAGCCTACCTGCGTACTAAACGGCGGAGTTTGGACCCCAACAGTTGATACGATCGTTACCTATCCGGCAATGCAAACTGCCATGACGGATTTGATTACTAAAGTAAACGATTTAAGGGCGTTCTTAGTAGCCGAGTCGGCTCTAGTATATGTTAACGATACTGACGCTACTAGAAAAGCCCAGAGTATTGCTGCCAAAAACGATATTGATAACGTCATCATCCCGGCAATTGATGCTTGGCTTGCGGTCCCAAGCTTTAACACTTCGCACGGACAAACTAATTGTACTGGATTTTACTCTTACAACGCCGCCCTACTAGCGCCTACAAAAATGAGTAGCGCCGAAATTACGGCTCTTAAAAATGCCCTAACTGCAAGGGCTTCCTTTTCTTCAACCAGAACCTCGCAGGTTACCGCGTATCTTGGCTCAATTACACAAGACCTTGGCACCGGAAACGTAACCGGAACCGGCCTATACTATGAGCGATGGGCATTTATTCAACTGAGACTAAACCTTTTGGGAGGGTCCCTAGTGGCGCTTAAGGGGTTTGACCGAGTTGATACCGCCCAGGACGAGCAAATTGCCAACATTAACTCAGCAAAGGCCGCCTACGAACTTCTTCTAAAGTGCACGCCTCTTGCGGCAAAAGCAAGCGGAACAAAATACATCCACGTTAAAAGCTCACAGGGATTTTCTGTGGGAGATACGGTTTATATTATAACCGACGGTCAGGCCGAGTTAACCAGAAACATTAGAGCCATTGACGGCAACAGAATCACCCTAGGACAAGACGTTCCCGCAAACTACAGAGAAACGCCTTTCGGCAGAATGTATAAGGAGCTGTAATGGACTGGGCTCAAATTATTCGGAACGTAATGGAAACCGTAGCATTGCTTACGGGACTGTCCATTTTAAGCGGGCTTGTCCTTGCGGCCATTCTAATTAAATCTACTAAAGACTAATTAGCACAGCTATTTATCATTTCCTTTAAGTATTCGTTCCAATGGGCCTTTAAGCAAAAGTCAGGCTGAATCTTTGGGTGCATAATGCTTAGCGCGCACTTGTCAGGAAAGTAACCCTTTTTCTCAAGCTCTTTAGGGTCGTCAGTGTCGGGAGTTTCCTCTTCTTTTGCCTCTTTATACCTTTTGCCGTGAAAGGAATGGCCTTTTCCGCACAGACAGTGGACGGCCTCATGAAACACTAGGGCTTTTTTTGATATTCCAGAGGAACCCCTCCAGAACCACCGGTCTATTTCTATTTCTTTTTTACCTTTACCAAAATTAAAGCAGACCCCGATCGCCCCTTCTCTTAACCTTAAGTCCCCAAAGCCGGCGGTTAGGTTATCGCTTTTTAGTCCGGTTAATTCGTTAAATTCCGATAAATAAACCTCTATTTCCGGGGCTATATTATTGAAATTATTAGTAATTCTTGGATTGTTGTCGCCTACGGGTACGGTTGTGCACGAAAGTATGGCCACTATCGTTAAGAGTCTTATGAGGTTAATCATTTTTTACCCTTAATTAACCTAAGTCTAGGTTTTCCTTTGATTATTCCTCGAAATCCTCTTCGCCGAATACCTATATGATACCCTAATACAAAGCCGAATAGGGTTGATACGATAGATAGTAGAATCGCCAACTGAGTCATCGAGAACTTTTCCGCTCTAAGAGCAATCTTTAATACAGTATATCAGAGGAACAAGATGGCTAAAAACGATAAACATTTAGGGCGCTACACCCAAACGATCTCCGGGCCGCAGTTTCCAACCGGCGCACGCCCCCCTTCTGAAGACTCCTCAAATTCCCAAGGTTCCGCCAGAACCCCCTGGAATAAAGCCGGCGGTGGAGTTTCTCCTTCACAGAGCGTATTCTTTAGCCCTATTGAGCTAAGGGGCGAAAGGTGGAACCAGCTATTTCCGTATAGGCTTTTAGTGGTAGACGCGTCTAATGGATACTCTATAGTCGGCGGCAGCTCAGGCGAAAAAGTGCAGCTAAGCACCAGCGCCGGCGCTCAGGTACTGTCCTTTGAGTCTATGGGCAACAAATGGGCTTTTAGCCTTCCCATTACTCCTCAGCAACTATCTATATCTTCGGCTTACGCCATTACTACAATCCCTACCCTAAGAGGTATTACCGAAGAGCACGGCGGAACTAGGTTTAAGATGATCTCTTGCGCCGGAACTATGGGCGTTTGGCCATCTAGAAAAAATTTAAATAGTCCTCCAAAATCTCCAGACGCGCTTCAAACTCTTTTTGGAGGCACCATTGAAGCGGCCAGCTCTTTAACTAATCAAGTAAATAGAACTATTAACTCAATTACCCAAGGTCACCCAGCCGGTAAAAAAAGCGATCTGGCCCCACCTAAAGGGTATGAGGTGGAGTCTACCGGATATTACCAAACTCTTTTGCTAGATCAATTTTTGGAACAATACGCAGAAGCAAAAAGAGACCCTAACAATAGGCACTGGAGATTAGTTTTTGACATCCCTAAAGAAAATCAATCGTATTTAGTTACGCCAATTCAGTATACGTATTCAAAATCCGTTGATAGCCCTAACGAATATCGTTACAACCTACAGCTTAAGGCGTGGAAGCGAATAACCATTAACGATAAAGCTATCTCCACAACCTTTGGCGACCTTACCTTAACTCCCAACATTATTCAGCGACTTATTACAGCAACAGAAGAGGCCAGAAGAACAGTAGGCTCTGCGTATAACCTTATAAAGGCGGTAAGGTCAGATTTTCAAACTCCTTTTAATATTTTAAGAGAAATTTCTTTATTTACAAAAGACCTAGCTGGTATTCCTGCCGCCATAGTTGATTTACCAAGACAAATTATTCAGGATGCCGGCTCAGCAATTAAAGACAGCATGAAAAACCTTAGCTCCGCAGGAACCGATCTGTCGGGTGCGTCCTCGGGCAGCGGCAGCGGCTCCGCCGCCGGCGGCGTTTCTTCTGCTCTTTTAACCTCTTTTCTTGCCGTAAAAAACTCTTCATCAAATAGAGAAGGAGTTTCCGACAGCGCCGTATTTTCAGGGCAGCTTGGAGACTCAATGGCCTATTCGGCCCAAACCGACTCTTCAAATCAAATCTTAGCAAATCCAGAACAAAATTTTGATCTATTTAACTCTGTCCAAATAAGCGACGTAAATTTTTCATTTGCTCAGCAAGAAAGAATTGACCAGGACCTTGAAACTATTCGAGAGACTACCGTTGATGACCTTATTCAAAAAAGAGCAGCCTTGCTTGAGCTTGCCCTACAGATATCAAACAACTTTGGAGCCGGTGACGCTGACTATGACAAGATTTACGGAAGGCCCGCGCCATACGATCGAATTCAAGAGATGACTATTGATGAGTTTGATATTCTTCGTAAAATTTACGACGCAATACAAGCGCTAGACTCAATCACAGCAACAAATGAGGTAGATCAGGACAGAACAGAGTCGGCCTTTGAATACGTCGGCAGCTTGGCTCAAGAGTCTGAAATTCCTTTTGACGACACCAGTCAAACAAAAGTTAGGGTCCCGGTTCCTTTTGGATTAAACATGGAGCAGATTTCCGCCCGTTACTTGGGAGACCCGGATAAATGGCTTGAGATTGCGACCCTTAATGCGCTAAGAAGTCCTTACATTGATGAAGACGGATTTTTTTATGATCTTCTTTCAAATGCCGATGGCCGCCAATTTAACGTAGAGACAAATGAAAACCTATTTATCGGTCAAAAAATAGTACTAAGCTCTCTTACTCAGCCTAGCACAACCAGACGAATTATTAACATTGAAAAAATTAGCCCAACAAACTACCTTATTACGGCAGATGGCCTAGACAATCTTGACGTGTTTACTACAGGCGATAACGCAAAAATGCGGGCGTACTTGCCGGGAACCGTAAACTCTCAAGATCAAATCTACGTACCCTCCAACCTTCCCGCAACCGATACGGTGCTTAGTAGGCCAGTACCTGCGACAAAGGGGGACCCGCTGGTGGGCCTTTCAAAAATTGATTGGCTACTAACAGACTCTGGGGACCTAGCTACCGACGCTTTTGGTGACTTTAGGCTTGCATTTGGAATGTCAAACATTATGCAAGCCCTTAAAATGAAGTTTGCAACCCCACCAAGCGTATTGCTAAAGCACCCTGATTTTGGAGCGGGACTTACGCCGGGCATTTCTACCGCAGACCTCAACGACCAGGACGTTATTCGCCAAATTATCAGGACAATCGAACAGGACTCAAGGTTTGGCGAGATTGTCAATCTCTCCATTGAAAGAAAAGGTCCAACCTACTCTATTTTTGTTTCAGTAACCCTTGCCGATGGAAGCGGAGTGTTCCCAATAAGCTTTGTGCTTAATAAGTAACTGATATGATTAAACAAACACTAAACACTAGGGCATTAACTGAAACCCCCAATCTTTACGATAGTATAGGCTAGAGGTTAAAAATGGCAAAAAATCCGAAACCAAAATCATACGATCAGCTCATGGGGGATATGCTTCGCGCCTATCTGTCTAAGACAGGTATTAATGACCTAAATACCGGTTCTGCGGTAACGGCATTTTTTGAAGCGGTCGCCCTTTCTGTTGCAAGGTCGTCTGGCGATGTGTTTCAGTTGCTAAGAGACCTTTCCGTAGACAGAGCTGAAGGCGATGCCCTCCGCAATATTGCAAAAGATGAAGGATTGCAAGACCTTCCAGCTCGAGTAGCGTCTGGCCAAGTCACAATTACTGACACCTCATTTTCAAAAATTTCTACAAAAATTTATGCCGGAGCCAACGCCCCTAACATCGGCTCTACTACAATTTTAGTCTCTGACGCCTCTAGCTTTACGGCCACGGGCTCCGTTTACCTCGGTCGCGGAACCCCTAACGTAGAAGGCCCACTTCCTTACTCGGCAAAAACCCCGGTAGGCTCATATTGGCAACTAACTCTTACCAGCCCAACCACAAAATTTCACAACATTAACGAATCGGTTGTTTTGGCACAAGGCGGCGTAAGAAGCATTCCGGCAGGAACCGTAGTTAGCGCCCCAGCGTCAGGTGCAAGCCCAGACATTAATTTTACAGTAACTCAATCAGCAATAATTCTAGACGGCGAAATCGAAGTCCCAGGAGTCCCGGTTTCCGCCCAAGAGCCCGGAACCTCTGGAAACGTCCCGATCGGCGCAATTCGCGAGTTTGGCTCTTCGCCGTTTTCTGGTGCGTCTGTAACAAACGACCTTCCTTTTAAAACCGGTCGCGACGTCGAAACCGATGACGAGCTTCGTATCCGCATCAAGCGCGCTCGCCTCTCTCGCGGACTCGGTACCGCACTAGCCGTTAAAAACTCCGTTATTGGAGCAACTCCTTCTGACGAAAACTCAACCATTATTAGCTCCGAGATTGTAACTGGAGCCGATGGCCTCACGACCCTTTTTGTCGATGACGGCACCGGGTATGAAGCCAAAACAGACGGCGTTGGAATTGAAGTTTTGGTAGACTCAGCAATCGGCGGCGAAAACTACTTTCAATTAAAAACCGGCGGAAGACAAACCTCTGTCGTTAAGGCGTTTCTTGAGAGCAACATCAGCGCTCCTTTTGACATTAAGGGGACAGACAGGCTTGCCATTAGCGTAGGCGGAGACACCACGGAACACACCTTTTCAACCTCCGACTTCATCAGCCCCGGCGGGGCTACCGCATATGAAGTTGTTGCGTCAATTAACGCCAACACTTCTTTGAACTTTAACGCAAGCACCTCCGAAGGCGGCACCAAGGTAGTCATCTTTGGGAAGGTGGAGGCGAGCGAAGCTATCAAAGCCCAGGCCGTTTCTTTTGGAAGGAACGCCGCTGAGCTAATGGGACTTCCATCAAACGAAGTTCAAACGCTAAGACTATTTAAGAACAAGAAGCCGCTAAGCAAAGACGGATACAAGGCAACCGTAAGATCGGCAAGCCAAGCCGACTGGTCGCCAAGCATTGTAGGCGGCGACACTATTATTCTGTCTATTGACGGAACCGCAAGCATTACCTATACGGTTACTGACGCGGACTTTATCGCAGAAGGCTCTTACATTACAGCAAGCTCAGGCAATAGCCTAGAGTCTTGGGCAAGCGTCCTTAATTCAAAGCTAACCGGAGCAACGGTCGTTGCCGTAGGCGAGCAGCTTGAGATCACTTCAAACCTTGACGAGTCAGACAGAGCCTCCGTTACTATTGACCCGTCCTCCACGCTAGTCGTTAAGGGGATGTTTACCCCCGCAACCGGCCTGGAAGCTACCGGTAAGGCCGCAGACTACAGGCTGTCTAGAAATACCGCTCAAGTTAGGCTTAATCAGGCCCTTGCCGCTGGAGATCAGCTAACCGCAGGAACTGAAGATACAGAAGCGCGTGTTGAAGCCGCCCGCATTATCGGCGGAACGATAACCCTTTCTGCCGACGGCTATTTTTGGATTTTAGTTGATAATCTAGAGGCAGAGCTAATCCAGACCGGAATGGTTTCAAATACGGTAGTAAGCGTAAGCAAGCCGTCAGCAAATATCGTTCGCTTCTCTACTACTACCCCAAGCGCATTCGCGAACGTACAGGTGGGCGATTACGTAATTGTTTGGTCTGAAGAAGTAAGCTCTCAAAACAGGCTCGAGGGAAGAGTTAACGCATTTACAGGAACCACTCTTGATATTAAGGTCACCGCTGCCGAGTACGCCGCTGCCGTCGTAGAAGGGCCAAACGTTTTTCAAGACGGTCTAGTAGTCGTAAGAACCCAGAACGTGCCGCAAAAGTTCAAGGTCACGTCTGGCACTAAAACCCTTAGCGAAGTTGCCGACGAACTAAACTTGCAAGCTACAAACTGCGAGTTCTCAGTATTTGACGACGAAATGTTGGTAATAAAAACCCACACCAAGGCAACTAATGGTAGCATTTTTACGGTCACCATTGACTCTAACGCCGAGCCTCTTTCTATTCCAATGGGAGTTATGGCGGAAAGCAGCGAGTCGCTTTTTGCGTTCTATGAAAGCTCGTACACGGAAGGCGGGTTCCCGCTTTTTGTTCACTCAAATTTTGCATCAGAAAGCGCGGCATCTCCTCCAGACTCTTATATTTCTTCCATTACCGCAGCAATTAGCCCATCCTCTGTTGGCCTTGACCCCAATTTTATTGTCGGTTATTTGCAGCCGTACAGCGCTATTGCGGACGCCCTCTCTCCTTCCGAGACCACTCCTCTAGATAGCTATAGCGGCTCCACCCTTACGCTCGAGCAAGATAAGCTAGTAAAGAGACTAAGAGCCGGAGACCGCTGGTATGCAGCAAGCCCGATTGACTTTGGTCACGAGGAAGAGATTGTTGCCGTACTAGACGGTGACGCCTCAAATAAAACCTTTTCAATCCCTCTTTTTAGAAAAGCAGCTTCTAACTCAACTTTTGCAATAAACCCAACTTCTTTTAACGCATACGATACGGAAGCTGGCCCGACCTCTCCGTTTACCACTTACTTTGAGTCCACCTTTAAGTTTGATAACTTTAAAGTATTGATGCAAGCAAAGAACGTCCTTGACGCTGCGGCTACCGAAGACGCTGTACTTTTTAGGGCTGTTCAGTGGGGAAGGTCTGGCGAAAGGGTAAACGTTGGCTATATTTATCCAACTTCTCCATCCCAAGCTATTTCTCACGTAACCACTGTAGATAAAGACGTAAGCGTAAGAATCTCTCTAAAGTCTGGTGCAGTAATCCCCACAACCATTGACGGAACTACCGAATGGGACGTAACTATTACGCCAAACACCCCCATTGCCGGCGTTGATCAAGTCACCTACACCTGGTCAGGAACCGGAACCTCCCCAGGTCTTTCCGGCCTTTCCGGCGGAGAGTACGTAAACATTTCTAGCGGTTCTCAACTAAGCTCAGAAAATACCGGTATCTATAGAATCAGCACCGAGCTTGGCTTTGCCCCTACCGCAACCAGTTTTACCGTTGTAAAAGAAAACGGAACTTCAGTCGCAGAATCTAACGCCGCAACCCTAGTCTCTTCCGTGTTTAGCTTTTATGACAAAGACGACACGACCGCACAAGAAATCGTTGACTATGTTACAAACAGCTCCGCTCTCTCCAACTTTATCTCTGCAAGCATTGTAGACGATACCGGAACCAGCGGCGCGGGCGTAATTGTAAAGAGCACCCTTGAAGGTAGCGACTTCTCATACGAAAGCCTTTACCTAAAAGACGGGATTAACTGGATTGCTACAACAAACCTTTCCGGCTCTCCTCAGTTTACGTTCAAAAACGCTCTAACGCTACCTACCGCCACTGGATATGCCTTTAACGACGGCGAGCCAATGCGTTTCGTGCCAACAAATCTAGAGCAGCTCGTTAGCTTCCTGAACGTACTTACGGTCACCGGCTTCACAACCCTTGGCTCTATCTCAGCGACCCAAAAAGATAAGAAGCTTGAGCTATCGACCAAGGTACTCGGTGGCGACGGCTCAATCCAGATTGTCGGAGGCCAAGGAAACTCATCCCAGACCCCGGTTCTTGGGACGTCGTACAATTACGACAATACCTACACCATTACCAGCATCGACAAGGCCGGCCTTGACGGTCTTCACAGCGATCAGTGGGTTAAGCTGTCCGCTTCAAATAAGCAAAAGAAAGACACCCTATTTAAGTCTTCGGCTAGTATCCGAATTGAGGCTGATACCCCTGCCGTCGGAGATGCTACTGTTACGTTCCTAAACAGAACCCTTACAGACAGGCACTTTGGCAAGCCTCGGCACCACACCAGGACCCGTGGCAGAACCTTTAAGGTCGAGAAGCAAGGCTCTTTAACTTGCTTTAGCTGGGACGGCACCGGCACTCAGCCGTTTTTCCAAAAAACCGTGGAGCTAGACGACTCTCTTGGTGGAACCCTAAACATTCAAAAGATTTCGGGCGCAAGTGAGTCCGAATATATTATTCTGACTGGAGATGCTAACTTTAACGAAGTTTCTATTGGCGATCTAGTTACCATTGCCAACATGAGCAAGTCCGTAAACAACGGAACCTTCCTTGTTACCGGCGTTTCTGAAGACGGAACGGTACTTAGAGTCCTTAACGCATCTGCGCAAAGCGAGTTTTCTACCGGAACCTTTACTATTACGAATAACGCCGACGTTTCAGGCGACGATTTCATTGTTGATGGAAACGTGCTAACCGCAGGGGTTGACTTTGCGGTAGGGGGCACCGCAGACGACACCGCAGCAAACCTAGCTTCGGCTATCTCTGCGCTACCAAACGTTTCGGCTTCGTCTGCAAGTAACGTAGTTACTGTAGAGGCTGACGCAGCGTCTTCAAGCATTAGCATCTCTTATTCAAACAACCTAGGAGCTACCGGAGCTACGGTATCTGGAGCGTTCTTAGTTGGCCGCCCATTTGCTGCTGGCGACTTTACCTGCACTACCGAAGTCACGGAAAACGACACCGTGGAGATTTCGGGTCCGTTTGATTTGCTAAACCAAGGCCGCTTTAGCGTTATCCGTAGGTACGAAAACTCATTCTACGTAGAGAACGAAAAATCCGTAGAGGAGCTTGTAACACTAGCGTACGACCCAATTTCTCTGGGCTTTGACGGAACTACCCAGTTTGATGTTGACGCCTCAGATAACAAGCTAAAAATCGCATGGAATGGCCTCGGAACCGAACCAACCCTCGGCACCGCGAGCCCCGGCGATGAGATAACGCTTGGGACCGACTTTAACATAAACAACCAAGGGACCTTCATGGTTACCAAGTCGGAACAAAAGAAAAAGGAAATCACAAAGATTTCCCTTCCAGCAGCCTCCTTGATCTCCGGCGGACAGCGGTTTCATTTGGGCTCGGCAAACGACCTAACTCTTTACTATGTTTGGTACAAGGTAAACGGAGTTGGCGTTGACCCTGCTCCAATCGGACGCACCGGAATTCTTGTAAATATTTCCTCTACTGACACCGCAGCTCAAGTAGCAACCGCCACAGCGGCTGCAGTTGACGCTATTTCTGATTTTGAGTCTTCTGCTACTAGCAACTCAATTAAAATCACCAATAGCGCTGAAGGCCCGTCCACCGACATCGTAAATATTGATGTCGGAGGAAGCGTTGAGATTCAGACCGTTCAGCAAGGTCAGAATACCGTAATTGAAGCGATTAATCCAAAAGCCGTCACCGAGTCCGGCGTAACCATCTCTGACGTCTTGGAGTGCCACCTTTCCGCAATCCGCTTTAGGGAGTACGAGGCTACTAAGGCAACGGACAGGTTTGCTATTACTAGCAGCATTCTAGGAACAGCTAATCAGGGCATCTGGAACATCTCTAGCGTTGTTGACCAAGACAAGATCGTTATCTCCTCTTCGTCTATGACAGACGTTGACCCCACCTCAATTGCTGGAAACACTGACCATTTTGTTGTTGAGGAAGCGACCGCGTTTGAAGGATACAAGCGTATTAGAATGGTAACGGTAGACCCAGCCAACACGCTTCAGCGAGCCCTTGTCGTATTTGACTCTAGGCATCAAGCTAACAGAATTAACGGCTCTGCCGGCGTATCGATTTCTGCCGTAGGTAAGCTTGGCTTTAGCGAAGTATTTAGAAAAGGTCTAGACAGCTACAGACACCATACTGGGCTGATCGGCGAAGCTAACCGAATTGTTTATGGCGAACCTCGCGACACTTCCACCTATCCAGGGGTTGCTGCGGCAGGTGCTGAAATCTTTATTCGCGAGCCGCTAGTTCGTCGCGTTAAGGTTGCCGTAGCCGTCCGCATTGAAACCGGAATTCCGTTTGCTCAGATTGTTGAGCAGGTCCGCACAAACGTAGCGGCGCTAATTAACGGTAACCCTATCGGCGCTCCAATCGCTATCTCGGATATTGTCGCTGCAGTTAACTCTATCCCAGGAGTAAGGGCAATGGCGATTACGTCCCCTCTCTACAATGCGTCTAACGATACAATTAATATCGGACCTTCCGAAAAGGCAAAGGTTATTAATCCAGTAGACGACATCTCGACAAGCCAGATAGGACAGTAAATGTCTGATAGCCAGAGCAGAGAGTATAAAAGGTTAAGAGAGTTTTTAAACCCAGCAATCAAAGGCTCTAAGGTTGATGCGGTTTTAGATGCTCTATCGCAATCTAGCGGATACCTTATTGATCAGATTGAGGCTGTCAATGAACAGCTCTACATCTCTACCGCCTCAGAAAGATACTTAGACCAAAGACTTGCCGACTATAACCTGGTCAGGCCAGCTAACGTTGGTCTTTCTGACGACGTATACCGCGAGATCGGGATTGATGTAATCAACAAAAAACAAGTAAGAGAGCTAATCGAAAGCTTGTTGCTGGCAATGTTTGGAGATGAGTCTACAAATTCAACCTCCAGGTCTTCTACGGTTGAGCCATATAACCTAGACGATGGCGACACCTTAACCGTACAGTTTGACGGTCAAGAGCCTTCTACTATTACATTTTTGACCAGCCAATTCTCGTCAATCTCTTCCGCTTCGGCCCAGGAAGTTGCGGACGCAATCACACGCGAACTTAGAAGGCAGGGCAAGACGGGAAGAGCGTTTGCTAAAGATGACGGCTTAGGCGCATACGTTGTTTTAATTTCAGATACAGCGGGCCCAAGTTCATCGGTAACCGTTCTCGGTGGTAAGGCCCAGAACGTGCTTAAGTTCGATAAAATCAGACCGACAACCGCCGGCGCATCTACCGTATGGACTATCTCCCAAGTTTCGGGAGGGTCTTTAAGGTTTACTTGGACTAACGGAGCAAACCCGACCATTGGAAAAGTAAGGGCCGGGGACTACGTAAACATTTACGGCACCGCGTTCAATGCTGCAAACAGAGGAACGTTTACTATAACTACGGTAAAGAGCGGCACGGTCGGAAATGCCTATTTTGAAATAAACAATCCAAACGGCGTGAGCGAATCTACAAACCAGGGCACCGTAGACGCCATTTTGTTTTTTAGCCCTGTTACCTCAACTATTAGCAGTAAGCGGCGCTATGCAGCTATCTTTCAGTCTACTCCGGGGCTTTTAGAAATTTTTATTCCGGCAACGACCAAGGTCGTTAGGCGGGAAAGAAAGGGCGCATCCCACGTACACGAGAGCGGCCCAAGCGGTCCCGACGATGTGGGTCCATACGTTTACGACCCAACTCAGCCGTTCACTATATCTTCTACGCAGACGACAACCCCTACTCAGGTTGACCCAGACACCGGCAGAGTCCTTCCAGCCGTAGACTCCAGCACTTTCCCGGACAAGCAGGGCCTTTTAATTCTAGGGTACGGAACCTCCCATCAAGAAGGACCAATCCCATACCTAGCTAGACCAAGTGGCACCTCTATTCTTTTAAACCCTTCGTATAGAATTAAAAATATTCACCCAGCGGGAACGGACATCGCTTTAATTGCCGTTAACGGCCCGGTTACGCCCTCTAAGAGCGGAGAGGACTACCCCGCATATATTACTGACATTGTTGCGGGAAGGGTGTACGCTGAAGACCTAATCAACACAGTGGCTGCCACCGGCATTAACGTGGTTATAACCGTGCTATACCCAGGCGATGAGGGGCTCGGCAAGTGGAACACTGAAAGCTCAGAAAAAACTTATATTTGGGGCGAATAATGAAACCTTTAATACTTACAGGGGCCTTAGTAAAGCTCTACATAAACAATACGCAGTATAAAGAGGTCCAGCAGGTGTCATGGGCAATCGATTACGGCGAGTACGAGATTTTTGGGATTGATTCGCCATTTCCTCAAGAGATCGCCCCAACAAAAGTGACCGTAAAGGGGTCTATTCAGGGACTAAGGGTCCGTAACTCGGGCGGTATCCAAGCCATTGACGCTAGGCCGCTTGCTCGGCATATCCTCTCCGCCCCATATATCAGCATAAGAATTCAGGACAGGTCTACCGGAGAGGACCTTATCTTTATTCAAAGTGCAAAGGTTACGGGCCAGACCGTTTCCGTTGGGGCCAAGGGCACCTTAAAGCTAAGCTTTAACTTTACCGGAATGCTCCCTTACGAGCCTCTGGACAGGATTGGCTAGTCCTTAACGTCCGGGGTGTACTTCTTGCCCCTGGTTCTGTGGGGGCAAATACTGCACTTCCTAAAGTACCAGGTTTCCTCAATCTTATAATACTTGATAAGCTGCAGTTGCCCTTCCTGACACTTATGGCAGGTCCGGTCAATTTTTTTAGGCTTTTCAGCGCAGGGCTCCGGCAAAGAGCTTTCCGACCCCCTACCCTCATAGCGGTCTAGGCATCCAGGGCACCAGCCCGAGTCCATTCGAGATATGGTTTTACGAAGTCTTGATATTTCGGCCTTTAACTTCTTGTTTTCATGAGAGATTTCTTGAACCCGCGATCTTTCGCTGTCCGTTTTGCCGCCCTTGCCGCCATTCCAACTTCTAGACATAGATGCCTTTCATGGTGAGACCCATACCTTTAAGGTTCTGGGCCTTAAATAATGATAGTCTAGCCATGAGGCTTTTTCAAGAGCACCCAATCTTTATTGTAGTAGGGATTACCAAAGGGAACATCAAATGGCAGTAAGGCGCAGATTTAACGTACAGAGTCAGCAAAGGCTTGATACACCTCACATAAGGTCTCTCGAGTCGGCCACTTCTAACGATTTCGACGAGTTACTTAGAGGGTTTGTAACCGGAGAGGGCGAAAGCTTTGTCTTGCGCGGATTTGAAATCTCGATGTCCGGCGCAGTTGGCGGCGCTGCTTCGGGACTTCAGCTTATTGTTTCCGAAGGCTCTATTTTTCACGGCACCTCTGCCGAGTCCGGCACTTTTTACGTAGTACCTTCTGGCACTACTCCCGAAACTCTTAACTCTACAATCAACACAAAAATTTCTGGCGCTTTTACTCCAAACGCCGCTAACTATGTTGGTATAGAATATGAGCGCGTAGTAGATGACGCTACCGCAGACCAAATTTATATTTGGGACCCAACCAACAAAAACGAGATTACCAAAACCGTTCCCCTTGCTAAAATTCTTCGTTACAAAATTGTAATTACAACTTCAGTATGGGCCTCAAACGTTCTTCCTATTGCAAAGGTAACTACGGACGTAGCCGGAAACGTTGTTGATATTACTGACCAGCGCCCAATGCTGTTTAGGCTTGGTACTGCGGGGTATTCAAATCCAAACCCTGCGTATTCATATCAGTGGTCAAATCATTCTGAAGGAAGAACCGAATCGTCCTCTACCTCTTCTTCAAACTCAGTAAATCCATTCCACGGCGGCGACAAGCAAATCTACAACATGAAGGAATGGATGGACGCTATGATGTCCTCCTTCAAGGAAATCAAGGGGACAAACTTCTGGTATTCACTAAATACCGGAGGCTCTCTTGTAGGACTTCGCGCAGACCTTGGAAATCTGGTCTTTACAGGAAAGGGGAGTATCTCACACGACGAGACTACCGCCGGTAAGATTAACTGGTCCCAAGATATTTACGCCAAGTTTGTTGGCGGAAGACTAACCTATAGAGTTGACGCCAATCCTTCAAGCTCTGACGTTATTCTTTCAGACGATCAGGTCGCTTACATAAAGCTTGTTCGTGAGCAAACGGTCGTACCAAACCTCATCTGGACAAACGCCTCAGCCACGGTCACATCCGTCGGTGCCGTTAGCTGGACAAGCTCCCTAGTCGCCGGAGACTGGATTAAGCTTGCTACCGAAGATTTAACTCAGTATTATCAAATTCAATCTGTAGATTCATTAAGCCAAGTAACATTGGCAAACGTATTTTCAGGCTCCTCTACTGGACCATCAGGCGCAAAATCTCAATATGCGTACGGTGTTTACCAAACAGTAGCCGTCCCTTCCACCGACAGACACGTCAAGATCGCTGCGCGAAAAGATGTCCCATTTGATGGCGACCATTTTTGGATAATGCTCCGAGCTGACAACGGTGGAACAAAAGCTCGTGTTTATGCACGTTTTATCGCTGCCGAAATCGAACAAGGTGAGACACGTCAAATTAATGACAATCAGACAGATGACATTCTTACCTATATCGGCGCGGACGATGAGGCGGACAGTACGCCGCTATACTCAACGAAGCTAGGGGCGATGCAGTCTGAAGAGACCGATGTAACGCTCCCTGCCGCCTCATCGATCACTTCTGGGCAATACTTTTTGCTCAATTCCACAAACGACACCACCGAATATTACGTGTGGTTTAACAAAGACGGCTCAGGCGGAGACCCAGCAGTTCTTGGGAAGACCCCTCTTGAGATTACTATTTCTACCGGAGACACCGATGCGCAAGTAGCCTCGGCGCTTCAGTCCGTTGTTGATGCTACGACTGATTTTGACGCTTCAGTGGCACTAAACGTCGTTACCATTACAAACGCGCAAGTCGGACCTGCAACCGATGCTTCAAACTTTAACGTAACTGGACTGACCATTAACGTAACTGTTCAGGGTCAGGGCGCACCAAACCATTACATTGTTGACAGCGAAGACCTAACGCTTTCGATTAAGCGCCTTGATGACGCGATCTTCAATAACGCTCCAAATACAAATCCACAAGCCTATGACGAACCTTATGATATTGCGGCTCCGGTTACTATCGGAACAAATATTGTAATCCCAGTAGACTCTCGGGCAGCTAATGCCGTAAAAACCTTTACCGTAGGTCAGGGCGAGCTTGAAGTTTTCTTAAACGGACAGTATTTGCGCCTAGGCTCTGACTGGACCGAAGTCGGCGCGTCAGGAAGCGAAAGCAATACAATCCAAATTCAAATTGCGCTCGTAGCCGGAGACACCCTTCAGTTTAGGATGGACGCTACAGGCGGCGGCGCTGGCGGTGGCGGTGGCGGCAGCGGCGAAGCTAACGACGGCGCAAACATTGGAACCGGCGCATCTGTCTACAAAAATAAAGCAGGAGTTACCCTAAACTTTAGGCGGCTAAACGCTGGGGCCGGCGTTACAATTACCGAAAACTCTAACGACATTACCATTGCCTCAGTACCCGCTGTGGCGCTCTCGAACGTAACAACCATTACCGGAACAAACTACTCCGCTTCAACCTCAAACGACATTATCTTGGTTAATTGCTCTGGGGCAGATAGGAACATAACCCTTCCTACCGCCGTAGGTAATTCCGGCAAGATGATTGCCGTAAAGAAGCTTGATGCGGCGGACCAGGTAAGGATTAAAACCCTTTTAAACGAAACGATTGACGGCGTTGACGGCACCGCCAGCTATTGGCCGATCGTAACCCAATACGAAGTCGTGCAGGTTGTCAGCGATGGCAGCGCCTGGTGGGTAATCTAACATGAGCTACAGACCCTATGCGGCAATCATAGCGGAGGCTACCTCGGCTGCTACCGGAATGAGGGTCGAGCTTCAAAACGACTCGGGCTCGGCCATTGCCAGCTTGCAGCCGGTTTGTTCGGACTCTGACGGTAAAATTCAAGCCATTGACGTGTCTATTGAAGACGATGCGATAAAAACCCTAGGAGTTTCAACTACTTCTATTTCAGACGGGTCTAGCGGCCTAATTTTAACACACGGTAGGCTAGAAGCCGTTACCACCCCCTATTCTTTTGGGGATTATGTTTACGTATCAAAAACTGGTGACTTAACTAATATTTTACCCTCAGAAGGCGTCGGCGGGTTCATATCTGGTGATTATATAATTAGGATAGGGACGATTGTAAGAAATAAATCGATACCCAGCCAGAAAGACCTTCTGGTAAACGTCACGGTAGTAGGACAGGTGTAAGTTATGGAAAGAATTAGGAAAGTTAACGTAGAAAGTTTGTCAAGCGAGCAACTTAAGCAGATCGAAGAGACCCTTTCAAAAAAGGTTATTGAGATTACCGATAAGGCGGTCGCTGAAGCAAATAAATATTTGAATGTATATGGTTTTGAAGCGGTTATGGCTATTCAATTTAAAGAGCTAGAAACCGAAGAAGAACAATCTTTAAAGTAACGCTTTAATCATCGGAGGATGTAAAAAATGGCACTGATCACTAAACTTACCCAGCTTGTTAGCGGGGTAGCAAGAAACGTAGATATTTCCGCAAATACCCTTGTTGTAGATAATTTACAAATCTACATGGGTAATGCAAACCACCTGACCTTTTCAGGTAGTTTAACAGCTAACCGCACCATTACAATGCCGGATGCTAACGTCAACCTAGCTGACGTTAACAACGCCATTCTTAAGGACGGGTCTAGGGCTTTCACCGCCGACCAGTCATTGGGCGGATTTAAGCTTACCAACGTAGCAGACCCAGCAGCGGCTCAAGACGCAGCTACCAAGGCTTACGTTGACAGCCAAGTTTCCGGCGGCGGTCAAGTTAAGATCAGCGCCAGCGACACCACTTCCGAATACCTAGACACAAGCCTCACGGCTGGTGCGGGTTTGAGCAAGTCGATCACCAATCCTGGTGCAAACGAGCAGCTCGACCTCTCCGTTAACGTAGACGACTCTACGATTGAAATTAACGCCGATGCCCTGCGCCTTAAGGCTCTCGGTATTACTGACTCACACATCTCGGGCTCTGCAGCCATTGCTTACAGCAAGTTGAACCTTTCTGCAAGCATTGTAAACGCTGACATTGCTTCTGGTGCCGCTATCGCTTACAGTAAGTTGTCATTGGCAGCAAGCATTGTAAACGCCGACATCGCTTCTGGCGCAGCAATCGCTGAATCAAAGCTCGCCCTTGATTACTCTACCTCTTCGTTGAACACCGCTATCAGCGACCACCTGTCTGATGCAAGCGATGCTCACGACGCTTCCGCTATCTCCAGCGTACCTGCTGGAAACCTAGCTTCTACCGACGTTCAAGCTGCCTTGAACGAATTGGATAGCGAAAAGGTTGCTAAGTCTGGCGACACAATGTCCGGCGACCTTGCTATGGGCGGCAATAAGGTCACTGGCCTTGCTGCAGCAACAGTTGCTGGCGACGCTGTTCGTTACGAACAGGCTATCCTTGCAAGCGGAGCAAACGCTTTTACTGCTGACCAGTCAATGGGAAGCAACAAGCTTACCAACGTAGCGGACCCGACTACCGCTCAAGATGCGGCTACTAAGTCTTACGTTGACGCTATGGCTCAAGGCTTGAAGCCTAAGGCAGCGGTTCTTGCTGCTTCTACCGGACCGGTCACGCTTTCCAGCCAACAGACTGTTGACGGCGTTATCATTTACGGTGGTCAGCGAGTCCTCATTAAAGACCAAGCTAGCGCCGCCGAAAACGGTATTTACATTTCGGCAGCAGGAGCCTGGACACGCGCTACGGATTTCGACAGCCTTTCCCCTATCGATGAAATTAACGGCGCATACGTATTCGTTCAAAGCGGTACTCAGGCCGGCCAAGGTTGGGTTCAAACTGGCGTAGTGTCAACTCTTGGCACCGACCCAGTTAACTTCGTATACTTTAACGATGCCGCTGCCGTAATCGGCGGCGACATGGTTACCGTCACTGGTCAAACCATCAGCGTTGACCTCGCAACTACCTCAGGTCTTGAATCGACTAACGCAGGTAACGCGGCTGGTCAACTAAGAGTCAAACTTGAAGCTTCTAACCCAAGCCTCATGATCAACGGCTCAAACGAGTTGGCAGCTAAGCTTGACGCGGCTGGCGCACTCGCAAGCGGAGCTTCGGGTCTTGCTGTTCAAGTAGATAACTCTTCGATTGAGATTTCTACTAACGCACTTCAAGTCAAGGCTCTCGGCATTACCAACGCAATGTTGGCTGGCTCTATCTCTGACTCTAAGCTTAGCACGATCACTACCGCTAACAAGGTGTCAGGTTCTGCAATTCAATTGGCTACGGACGCCGGCTTGCAAGACAATACCGGCCTCGAGCTTAAGCTCGATGGCAGCACTCTTTCTAAGAGCGCGTCTGGAGTTAAAGTTGCTACAGGCGGCATCACCAACACAGAAGTTAACGCTTCGGCAGCTATCGCTTACAGCAAGTTGAACCTTTCTGCAAGCATCGTCGATGCCGACGTCGCTTCTGGTGCAGCCATTGCCTACAGCAAGTTGAGCCTTTCAAACAGCATCGTAGCTGGCGATCTTACGACCGATGCAGTTACTACGGCTAAGATTCAAAACGCCGCTGTCACCGAAGCTAAGCTTGCTGCTTCTGTAGCTGGCGACGGCTTGACCGGCGGAGCAGGGTCTCCTCTAGCTATCGGCGCAAACGCCGACGGGTCTATCGTAGTTAACTCTGACGATATTCAAGTCGCTTCGGCACCTTTGGTTCGTAAGACCGTAACGGCTGGCGAAAACTTTAACTCAAACACTTCGTACCTAGTGCGCTTTGCAATGAACGGCGAAACTGCGGGCCGTATCTACAAGGCTGACCAGGACGCAAGTTCGCTTGACAAGTTCTACGTTGTCGGTGTAATGTTGAGTACGATCAACGTAAACGCTGGTCAACCAGTAAAGGCAATTATGCTTGGAACCCACGTACTCGGATCTTCTGATTCGGCATTCTCTGCTTCCGATATCGGTAAGCCAGTGTTCTTGACCGCTTCAGGAGCTTTCTCGGTAACCGCCCCAACCACCACGAACTACGCGGTTGTTAGGGTTGGAGTGGTAGAAGATACAGACCGAATTTTTGTATCTCCACAAGTAATGTATATTAACTAAATAAGGCATTGAATGGGTAAGTTCCTGAGAGGAGTAAACGGTGTGGGTCGCAGCTTCGATGAGGCTGTGGCCACCACCATTTATGATGAGTACCTTCTTGTAGTCTCTGGCTCTCCGTCTAACGGAAACGAGATTACAGGACCTATCTCAGCGAGTACAGCAGTTACTCTTCCTAACTCAGGAACTTACAGCAATGACGAGTTAATGGTTGACCTAAACGGTCAGGCAGTTGAAAACGGTTACGATTTTAATTACGTCGGTTCTCCTCCGAGAACTCAGGTGTCTTTTACATTCGATCTGCTTGTCGGAGATCGCCTGTACTTTAGAAAACACCGAAGTTAATGATAGGATAAATGGAGAGATATCATGGCAAATATTTTTGATAACAGGCAGTCAAAGCAAAGGTCGAGCCTTCCGTTTATTACGGGAGCGGCAGACAGCCCGACTAATACCATTATTTCTGCTATTGATTCTGAATTGTCAAAGCTATTTGAAGATCGCAACGTTCTTTTGGTCGATGGCGGACAAATTACCTACACCGGCACCACCGTTACCTTTACCGAAGCTTTAAAGCTTCATATTAACTCCAAGGTCGCCGGCGGCTCACCCGTTGTAATCGACCTCGGCTCCACTACTCGTACAATCTCCGCCTCTGGGCGCATGATTTACGCCGTTATCGATCGCGGCGCAGGTACGGCGACCGTTACCGATGACGCTACAACTCTCCCTTCCGTAGTTAACGCCAACCAAGAGGTTTATCTTTTGGCTAAGCGCGTCGATGCTGGAGACAGTACAAAACGTCTTTATTGGCGCAGCGGCATGGGCATGGACGAAGGTCAGATTGCTCGCCTAGGCGCTGCAGGTGGCGGTGGCGGCGGAGTTTCAACGATTCAAGACTATCTTGACGC
>JACCDO011654143.1_pt1 | contig 24970 bp, 26 predicted proteins | sample 7446101 | NCBI WGS metagenome assembly JACCDO01 (sample SAMN15323440, study PRJNA562643) | freshwater metagenome | isolation source: river surface water | place: USA:Blue River Watershed | collected 2017-08-16 | reverse complement strand
GTCAGAGACCACCGATTCTTTGCATCCGGGTTTGTCAGAGACCACCGATTCTTTGCATCCGGGTTTGTCAGAGACCACCGATTCTTTGCATCCGGGTTTGTCAGAGACCATCCCTTCCGTGGTCGGGCGTTTGTCAAGTGTATCGCACGGCACAGGTTGTGTGGCGGATGCGCACAATTTGTTCCAATCGTGGATATCGAGGTCGAGGTATGTTCCATTTTCGTGTATATTTAGGAGAGCTATCGAGCCGTAAAAGACGGGCATATTTTCCCATGCGAATGGTAATGCATAAGTGTTGTTTTGTCCGTTTCGCCCTTTTGTTTTAGCTAATAGAACAATGCGATGTGTTGCCGTTTCCCAAACGTATTGCTGTTCGAAACTTTCTGAGCTTTTGAACCCGACTCGGCGATACAGGTCCAAAAGTGGATAATTGGGTTCGACGTTATGTGATTTAGCAATTCCGGTTTTGTCGATACTGATAAATTTAGGCATTTTTAGTTATTAAACGCGCGTTCTGTTTATGTCAATATGGGTTCTGTTATTGATGTTTGTTTCCATGGTGTTGCAAATTCGTTCATTTTTATTCGGGTGTTGGTAAAGAAATAATTAGCAGTGTATCATATATCAAAGTTATGCCGCGCAAAACTGGAAGAAAGACTGTTCGCAAAATTAAAGGAAAGAGATGCAGAAGCAGATGCAGAAACAGAAGCAGAAGAATGAGAGGAGGAGGAGGAAGTCTGTTTGGAACTGATACACCCACGGGTCAATCTACAGTCCCTGGCTCTGGAAGTGAAGTTGCTCAGGCTTCCGGTGCGAATGCAACTATTCCCAAAAGTGATAATAAAAAATCAATTTTTGATACTGTTGCTGGTGCATTCGGTTTTAATAAATCTACCGATGATAAAACTGTTGTCCCTGGCTCTACTGCGTAATCTCTAAAACACAGAAATGTGTGTATAACCCAAACCAATGTGGGCATATATACTGCTCAATTTAATCGCATCGATTTTGTGTGTATCCTTGCTCCACTACTTGTGGAACTACTTTAGGGATAAATACACTGTGAAGAAAACGCGCGACATTGTCGGAGTCCAAACCGAGAAATACAAGGAAATGATGGCAGACATACTGAATCATCAGCAGAAGCAACAAATGCCAGCTCAAGACGAATATGAGTATATCTCTCCCGAAGACAAAGAAAATATGCTCCGTGAATTGCGTTTGTTGCTCATTCAATAAATGAATTTGTTGTTAGTATATACGATGAAAAATACAGTTATGGTGGAGATAGCTGCAACTGTATTGACTGTAGCTTATGTGATTTATTTTTACATGCAAATGAGCGTGGAAGATGTTAAGAGTCCATTCACATATACGTGGAAGAAACTGGCGGAAGAATTCAATGAGCCGCGAAATATTATATATATGGCGTTTTATTTGATACTGATATATGGTATTATTTATTTGGCCGGATTGAATCGAACAAGTAAATATCCACACAGTATTCGACTATTGGAATACAAAACATGGATATTCATGTTTATTCTGGTAGGTGTGCAGGTATATACAAAGTTTATTTTACCTTTATCATTTTAGACTGCTACTCTGGGTCAGAAACCTACAAAAAATTGAATTGAATTTTCTGATGAACGGATACACTATAATTACTACTGACCGAATAAAAATGACCGAATGCAACATTTGTGCCGAAAAGTTCAATAAATCCACACGTAAATGCATTAAGTGTGAATATTGCGAGTTTGAATCGTGTCTCACATGTATGAGAACATTTATTCTTGATAAACCAGAACCGAAATGCATGAACACTGCATGCGACCGGCAATGGACCCGACGATTCATTGCCGCGAATTTTCCCATAACATTCATTAATAAAGAACTCCGCCCACATTTGGCAGATGTTCAGTTTGAATTGGAAAAATCGCGGTTGCCACAGTCGCAAATTACTCTGGAATTGGAGGTCCAACATAAACAATTGATTGAGGATGAACGCGCGATGAATTCCAAAATCGCCGAGCTACGCGAACAACTTTCGCATATAACCCACGAAAAACTGCATATTAAAGCGCGAATTGATAACAGATACCGTGGTGTTGAAGATACTGGAAATACTCAAACTGAACACCGGAAGTTCATCCGAGCATGTCCAGCAACAGACTGTCGCGGATATTTGAGCACTGCGTGGAAATGTGGGTTATGCGAGAAATACACGTGTCCGGATTGTCATGAAGTGAAGGGGAACAGAGATACTGAACATGTATGCAATCCGGATACATTGGCATCAACTCAAGCCATTGCGAAAGATTCAAAGAACTGTCCGAATTGTTCGGCCATGATTTTCCGTATAGCGGGGTGCAATCACATGTTTTGCACAGCATGCAACACTGGGTTTGATTGGAAAACGGGGAAAATTATACGTGGCGCGGTTGGAAACCCGCATTACTATGATTACATTACTCAGCAGAATGGAAATAGGTGTGTTGAACAACCGCAACCTGCCTGTGGAAATGAGTTGATACATTTGATTCGACGTTCCGCTATTGTATCGACTGCTGTTCGTCTTGCAAATACCAATAGTATGCCCAATATGGTTTTTAAGAAAGATACAGTTATGTCAAAATATTACGAAACGCCATACAAATTGTCTGATTGGTTGTCATTAATGATACGCAATGTCGGTCATATAGAAGAATCGTTATTAGCGGAGACATTGAATACTCAATACGACAATAAACAGATGGAATTATTGCGTGTAAATTATTTGAAACACAATATAGACGACGAACAGTTTCGCATGTCTCTTAAAAAACATACACAAAAAGTGGCTATTAAACGCGATGTTCGAGGAATAGTGGAAATGGCAGTCGAAGTGTTAAAAGACATTGCGTCGCGAATATTATCGATTTATCATAAACCATGCGATGATTTATGTGTATATATGCGTCTTGATAAATCATTACGAAGAAAGACTGCATTTATTGAATATATTAATGACATGGCTGCCGCGCACAACTTGATAATGCCAATATGTGATGAGATGGAAGGATTAATGAACTATGTGAATACAGAACTGAACCAAGTTGTGGCCACATATCATAGCAGCGCGAAACCTTACAAAATGGACGAGTGCGGTAGAATAAACAATTTTACGTAAATACGGAATGAAATAGGTAAGTAAAACGTTTTTTACCGTTAATCTTTATCGGAGGAGTCCGCCCATAAAGGTTAAAATTGAAATCGTATTGGAGTGGTTGAGACGTATTTATATATTACAGGGTGTAATTACAAATGACCGACGAGATTAACCTTTATCGGTCCTCCAGACCGACAAAGATTGAGGAGCTGGAAGCAGAAATTAACGCAGCTAATAACCCGGGTCTTGTAAAACCGGATGAGCAGCCAAACGGAAATACAATATTTCATTTGTATTCTAACGGCAAGATTACATACCAAAAGGGTGGATGGGCGTATGGACAAAGGAGTGAATTTACTTCTGAATATTGCATTGAACCCACAAACATGTTTGGGTTTAAATTTGTTAATCCATCAAAATATGGATTATCGTACGTAATTGTCGATGAAGAAACCGCAATTCTGTTTAGAACCCGAATTGCAGAATTATGCGTCAGGAAAAAGTAAGTATTTTGGAACCTTCATATTTCCTTTTTTACACAGTTGTAATGCAAAATATAAATATTCAATATCTATATTATTCAAATGAAACAATCGAAACTCTCGCTGGTTCATCCTGACATGATAAATGAACAACCGACCAGTTTAACGGACGAAATGCAACAAATGAGAATGTTGCGGTCTGATGATATTAGCGTCAATGTTGATACAACATGGGATTTTTGTGTCAAACAATGCAACTTTTACAACGATTGGATTTTGCGTATTTTACCATTCAAACGCCTAAGTTTGGTTAAAGGTTAAACCCCAGGTAAGCCTTATAAGTGTGCATATAAAGATTATAATAAATAGATTAAAGATATATTGTTATTGTGTATTGTATTGTAATGGAAGTAATTAATAAAATATTTAATGTGCAAGGTTTAGAATCCAGTTTATTATCTGGAATAACAAAAAAACATACACTCTGTTATCGTCTATATTCCAACATTGTTCCAATGCCAGTAAAAGGTTTTGCCTGTATTTTTACTGATATTTCGGGAGAGAATGTGGTGGATATGGGTATAAAATCTCTTCTCCAGGTGAATTCGGTGAATATGCACACGTATGAGCATACTCCAGTATTTAAAACTCCAATGAACATCACATTATTCACTCTGGTGAATCATTTCGTGCATGATGTGGTGGAGGAAGATGGTGTATGGATACACACATTCCCGGAAATAATCAGATGTCCATTGGAGTTTGAGTTTCATCTGGAAATACCAGAATGCGTGTTAGTCCAGCACAATAAATTGAGAATAAGGCTTAAACTATTTTGATTTGGTTTATATATATGATTTGTGAATGATGAAAATGCTTTTTCACCAAAAACCGCAGTTTGAAGCGCCTAGCTTTAATCATTATACACAAACACACCATCACCATCATCACTACGAAATGAACAAACCGCGTATTGGAACCAACGGATATTATTTAATCGACCGCGTACCGATTAAATCCACGGGCCGTTCTACAGAAGAAATGGAAATTTTGTCGCGGGTATATTTAGGCGGGATTGGTCTCGTAGGACTGTTGATATTATACAAATTAATAGACCGTAAATAACAGTTAATGTTATAGATGTCGCACCATAAACCGAAATATGCATATGCATTAGTCCATTTTGGTTCGAACCCCAAATATTTCGAATTGGAAATATACTTTTGCATGATGTTGGGGAGATACGCTCACCGCGACATAGACATTGTGTATATGTATTCCGAAAACGATACACCAGCATCTTTTGTCCATGAAATCAGACCGTTTGTGAATAAAACAGTCGGGTTTAACGACAATGGAATCACTTTCAACGTGCCCGAATTTACGAGCGCGTATTCGTCATTTAATACACTTCGAACATGCAATTTTATATTTGCATATAACCTGACCGAATACGATAAAGTATGCATTGTGGAAAGTGATTTAGTTATCATGGGAAATATCGACAGTGTGTTCAAGTTGAGAGCACCGTCGATTTTAACATATCGGGATGAAAGGAACGCATACCGACATAATCGAATCGAGTCGAGCAAGGTAGCCGCGTTGGATAATTGTGAAACGAGTTCTACCCTGAATGGCGGTGTGATGGTGATAACGCCAAGTAAAAGAATGTTCGAAGAATGTTTGGAAACTCTCCCGATTATCGTCGAAAAGAAATGCAAATATCCTAACGAAGCATTGTTTGAATATGTGAATCCCACGTTTTACAACTTGCCGGTGGAATACAACATGTCGCATTACCACACATTGAAAATGCATAAATTCGGAATCAGGGATTATCGCGATGTTAAAGTGTTTCATTTCAACGAAACCGAATTCAAACATCTGGACATTGTGAAAGATACTTGGTTTCGCGATAATATAAATAAGCCCGATGTAGCTAAGAAATATGCAGTGAAACGCATTCCAATTGAATACTTCGAACGAGAGTTCTATCTCCCGAATCGGGAGAGAGTAAATACTATTATGTCGAGAATAGCTAACCCTTCAACTCAACGAGGCGGCAGCACACGAAAACATAAAAGAACGAAAACAGTAAGAATGGGAAAAAAATAAAGACGAATTCAGTCGTTGTCGGTCCGAAGTCGTGCTCACAGTTCAATGAATATTTTTTCTTACCTGTATTGTGCGTCGGTACCACGGCGGCATATTTCGTTTGGTCCATTTAGCAATCCGTTTTTTGTCGGGAGACTGATAATATTCGCGATATGCCTTTATAGCATCGCCTTCGCATTTATATTCGTTCGGCATGGCTTGTGCAAACGGCGTCAAACCCGTTTCGGGGAAAGCCGTTAAGGGTGGAGGATTGTCGCGAAGCCACTGACACACAACATACGATTTATGTTGTGTTTCCACTGAATGGCCATATCTGTATTTCCATTCGACATGCATGGCATCGACCATGTCAAGCGCCCACAGATAATTGGTGTATGACGTGCGCATCCAAACAGACACCGGATGATTTTTGTGTGCCATTTTATAAACACGCGAGTCATCCACACCGTCTGGGTCTAACACACGTTTTGTTGTGCATAACATTTGCGCGGTCTCCAGTATCATTTTGCTTATGTGTTTATCAAACATCCATTCGGCGCATTCGGCAAAACAAAGGGAGAGAACAAAGAGATTCATGTTGATTGAGTTGATTATGTGTTGTGTGTCGAAATGACAAAGGAGTTCAATTTTATAACCCTGTCGTTGAAGTTAAGGAGGACAGATACAGGATAAATGCATATCAAGTTTTCATTGCGATTTAATAATGTGTTGGGAATATAAACGAAAAGAACGCCAATGACATCGGAAACACCAGATTTTGACTATTTAGCAACGAAAGGCGACCCAGAATTGTCGATTCCATATGTTCCGACAGAACACAACGACTCAAATATTCAATTTTTGGCCGACAAAGAATTGTCGCAGAGCATAGATTTCTGTATCCCTGATGTTAGCACCGTGAAAATATACACCGCCATATTCGATATCAATTCCGCATGTTCCATTAACGATACGCAAATACCCTTTCTCAAATACGCCGTGGAAATAGGCGAAACGGCGTCATTTCCATCCTTCGATTTAGCATGTTCCACCACGGAAGACAACGACGAACATTTCAAGACAGAATCCGTATTGTTTTTGATGAAAGTGTTGTACAATGAAGGAAGCGCCGAACAATCCCCAATCGATTTCGATACGACATTCCGCGGAATCATCTACAGCAAGGACCATAATTGTGCGATAGCAGTATTCGATTCCAGAAGTTTGCCTAAAACTACCAGTTCCTTAACATGGGCAATTGTGGATGAGTTGGTGTTCGAGCGCCGTGTGTGGAATGTGCCGGTGGATGTCGCGATTTCGGATTGTTTCCGCAAAAACCCGATTCTTTGGTCATTGACTTCGGACACACTGAATACATCCGATTTCCCATTTGCGTTATACATGATAAAGGAGACGGATAATGTATTTGGTACCGAAGTCTCTCCTTCATCCGATAAACCAACTCTGTTCAGAAACGGAGACACGATAGACACATACAAATACGGCGATATGTATGGAGACATGTATATTTTCAGCCAGAAACCACTGTTTGACGATGGCACAGGTTCAGACCGCAAGTATGCACGGTATGCAGTTTTCACACAGGGCGCAAAATATTTATTGGAAGACAAATACCATCATGACTATATCGAAGCAAATCGGCCAACGCAATTGGGGGGTGAAACCAATACCGAAGAACCGGAAGAAAATGAAGACCCAATAAGAACGGAAGACGTAATTTATTTTGTGGAAGACACCATTACCAAAGCTCCGACCCAATTATGGGGTGTTCGTGAAACAGCGAGATTCAAGAAAATCTAACATTTCTCAACTTACCTGTGCTTTATTACTAAGGAAGCATAAATTTATAAACCCGTATGTTCGGGTGCAATAGACTTACCATCGACAACTGCGTATCGCTGTCGTCAATAAACACAACTTCGCCGTAAGACCCCGTGTCTAAATACTGTGTGATAAATACGCCCTTGTTCATAAAATTATCGGTGTAGTGGATATCGAACAGATGCGGGTCGGCGATTCCAGCATCGGTTAAGTGCTGTATCGTATTTGTGTGCGACTTTTTGTTCCTCGCAGTGAGGAAACATATATCACCTCCCATAGCCTTCACTTTATCTACCAACCCGTGAAACCCGTCTAAATCGGTCGCACTTGGAGGATTCAGCATAGCATAGGTGTTTTTGAAATCCCGCATCTCCTCTTGAAATTCCGCATCGGTAAAATCGTCCTGGAATTTCCCCCGGAGTTGCTTTAACAACTCTGCATATCCTGGCTCCCACGTTATGCAAGTATCGTCTATGTCGCATATAACCAGCGGCTTGGGTTTTGTGAGTTCAACTTGACTAAACTTGCAGATATACAGCATATTTGTTGTGTGGTGTGTGATAGTTATATTCAACTTAAGTTGAATATAAAAAGACTTCAATTTTATTTTAGTTTGGTTTTACGTATTGATAAAGATTATCTCACTTCCACACTTGTCGCGACCTTTTGACTCCCATAAGTATTCGTCTTTCTGTCAAACCCTTCGATTGAACGACGTGCGGCATTATACTTATCCAACCAGATTGCCTTTGCTTCATCGGGCAGCTTCGCATGAAAATGCGCCTCATATTGCTCAGGCGTGTCATAAAACAAAATAGCTGGTGTTTGACCAACTTCTCCAGAGGCTAAAATAACACTGTAAAACAAATCTTCGTCGGCATATCCGACCCGATAATTATAACGGAACCCATTCACCGCGTTGCGAATAAGACGGCCAGGGGTAGAACTGGTGGAATATACTACAATACGGCGTTTCTTACCAGATTCTCCAAATCTACGATAAATAACGTGCTTGCCAGGATCCACATCAACCTCGCGTTCCTTCTTGGTTTGTTTCACACTAACATCACCATCGCCATCTTCGCTATAAAAATCAGTTTGATAGAACTCGTCAATATCGGTGCTGGTGTCGGAGCAAGTTGTGTTGGTTTCGTTATTTACAGACATTATGAGACTGTTTTTACTTAGAACGTAGTAGTCTTAGTAGTGTATATGATTCTATAACACATGTATTCTTTATATGTGTTATTGCGAAACAATAAAAAAATAAATATGAACTGGTTTCACTCGATGTGTTTTAGTATTGTTATTCTTTGTTGTTGAAGTTCCGGAGGAACTCAGCCCTCAAAGTGCCTGTATATTTAAAGAGTCTTTGCGCACATGTTGTATAAGAGGCGATTCTGAAGGTAAGCCATTAAATACACAATAATGCCGGCCAAAGCCATAAAGAAATACTGGAATCCCTTTTTCTCAGTAATGCCAACGTAGATGGCGGGAATAAACACAAGGGCAGCAACCACAATAGCAACAACAGATAGAAGGTAGAAATAGAGGCAGTATTCGCGACCGATAGGACCAAAGAGACTGTTAGTGTTCATCTTTATATATCATTAAACAACATAATTTATGGCGTCGTGTATGCCATCTTTAGTAAAGGGTATAAATGCTTATTTATGAATAATAAGTATATAGCTAAATTAAATGAACAACGAGACATTGTGGAAAATCATACATTCCTATTTCGAGGAAAACCCGCAAACTTTAGTGTCTCATCACATCGAATCCTTCGACGATTTCTATCGCACAGGAATTCATTCAATCTTTCGCGAAAAAAACCCAATTACCCTAAATTCCCTTTTTGACCCTAAACTCGGCGACTTCAAATACAAATGTCGCATGTTTTTCGGCGGAAAAGACGGCTCCAAAATATATTTCGGAAAACCCACCATCAACGATGGAGACACCGCAAAATACATGTTTCCCAATGAAGCGCGCTTACGAAACATGACCTACGCAATGACCATTCACTACGACATTGACCTCGAATTTGAGTACTTGTTAGAACCCGGGGAAACGCCTAAAAATGTAGCCGAAGACATGCTCGCTGAAATGGTTATTTCGGGAGAGAAAGACGTAGAATTAGACGAAGACATAGGAAACCTTATGCTGGGCGGATGTGTAGATGAAGCTACACAACTCGGCGGGCGTAATGATGCGTTTGTCGAAGATGAAATGTTTGGAGGAGCGCCTAAACAGACCAAAAAGGAAGCTGCCAACGTGAGACTGGCTGCTAAATACACCGCAAATATTGCCGCGGCAATGCGTAATGCAAATGAAACGTCGATGGTCGGGTTGAATCGTCAAGTGTATCGCACAACAATGAAACAGGTGTATTTGGGGAAATTCCCCATTATGGTCCAGTCCAGTTTCTGTATATTGAACGGGCTACCGCGCGAAGCGCGGTTCAACCTGGGTGAATGCAAGAATGATTTGGGCGGGTATTTCATTATCGACGGCAAAGAACGCACAATTATCATGCAGGAGAAATTTGGCGACAACATGATTAATGTTGGCCCTGATAGCGACGACAAGTATTTATTCTCTGCCGGCATCCGTTCCGTGAGTGAAAACGCATCGAAACCAACCCGCACACTTTATCTTAAACTTGTAGCTCCAAACAAAAAATACACCAACGAAAATATAGTGGTGAATATCCCCAATGTTCGCGCCCCTGTACCATTATTCATTCTGTTTCGCGCTCTCGGAATTACATCCGACCGCGATATCATCGACCATATCTTGCTCGACCGCGAAAAATACTCGTTTTTGGCGGAAAAGCTTCTTCCCTCAGTCCATGATGCAGGACGCATTTTTACGCAGGAGGCGGCGCTAACATACATTGCCCATTTGACGAAATACCACACATTGGAGTCTGCTCATCTTATTCTGTGCGACTATTTGTTGCCACATATCGGCGAGTCCAACTATGTGGAGAAAGCGTATTTCTTGGGATACCTCGCATTCCGTTTATTGTGCGTCAGCAGCGGCATCGAAAACCCTACCGACCGCGACAGCTACAAATTCAAACGTATCGAAGTCAGCGGAGCATTGCTGTATGACCTTTTCAAGGAATACTTCACCATGCAACTGAAAGCCGTTCATCTCAACTATGAAAAATCCCTGTACTACAACAAACAAATGTATGAAGAAGATTTGCATAAACTCATATTCGAAAAGCGCAGCGAAGCACTCGACGCCAAAGAACAACGCATCGTGGAATCCGGATTCAAAAAAGCATACAAGGGCAAATGGGGTGATTCAGAACACACCAAACGCGTCGGCATCGTCCAAGTATTAGACCGTTTGTCCTGCCATTCCGCTATGAGTCATTTGCGTAAAATGAACCTGCCGTTGGATTCCTCCACAAAAACGGTAGGACCACGTGTTTTGCACAACTCGCACTGGGGATTCATTGACCCGGTAGATACACCGGATGGTGGTAATATCGGCCTTCATAAAACACTCGGTATTTTGACGCGAATCAGTAGAGGCGCATCACGCGAACCCATTATCGCATGGATGCGCGAAAATGTGGAGATGAAACGGTTGGACGAATTGTCGCCAATTGTTGTAGCGGGTATGGTGAAAGTAATTGTGAATGGATATTGGGCGGGTGTAGTTTCCGACCCGATAGGAACCGTACGCAAAATGAAGTTTTACCGAAGAAACGGACTTATTCCATTATACACCAGTATCACATTCAACATCCGGAGCAAAACCATATTCGTATTCACCGATGCGGGACGCGTGTATCGTCCAATTTTTTATCGCGACCCAGAAACCGATCGGTTCTCATTCGAACTCAAAATCGATGAATTGAAATCGGGAGATTTCACATGGACCGAACTTGTCTCTGGATTCAACCGAAGAAAACCAGAAATAGATTTCAACCCATATTATCCAGTTTTGTATTCGCTGCAAACCCTGTATTCCGGAATACCAACAAACGAACAAAATCCACTCAAACTTGACGCATTTATCAAAAACAAATCCGTGTTGGAATATGTCGACCCGAATGAAAGCGAAGATTTAATGATTGCGCTCGACGCCGAATCCATCGTGGAACACCGCAACACGAAATACACACATATGGAACTGCACCAATCGACCATTTTTGGCACCATGCTCAACCACGTTATTTTCCCCGAAAACAACCCCATCACCCGCGACTCGTTCTCATGCAGTCAATCCAAACAGTCGGTTAGTGTCTATCACACAAACTATCAGTTGCGAATGGACAAGATGGGTGTCGTGCTAAATTCGGGAGAGATTCCACTGGTTAAATCGCGATACCTGGAATATATCAGCCACGAAGAACAGCCATACGGCGTCAATGCCATGGTCGCAATCATGTGTTATACCGGATACAACGTTGAAGACGCGGTGTTAATCAATGAGGGCGCATTGCATCGCGGCCTGTTTCGCACAACTTATTACACCACATACGAAGCCCACGAAGAATCTACCAAAAACGCACACGTATTCACCGATATTAAACTCGCAAATATCGAGAACACTTTAGGAGTTTCTCATTTGGCACAGGGATACGACTACAGCAAATTGGATGCCGAAGGTCTGATTCGCGAAGGAACACCAGTGAATGACAAAACTATTTTGATTGGGTTAATCAGCTCAAACTCGGAAAACCCCGAAGCTGCCGTAGATACCAGCAAGAAACCCAAGAAAGGACAACTTGGTATTGTGGATAAAGCGTTTATCACCGAGGGAGAAGAGGGGGAACGCATCGCGAAAGTCCGCATTCGAGAAGAACGCCAACCCATTTTCGGCGACAAGATGGCGTCGCGCGCAGGACAAAAGGGCACCGTTGGCCTCGTTGTCCCGGAAAAAGATATGCCTTACACCGCGAGCGGAATCAAACCCGACATTATCGTGAATCCACACGCCATTCCGACGCGTATGACGATTGGCCAATTAGTTGAATGTATTACCGGAAAGGCGTGCGCCATGCAAGGCGGGTTCGGCGATTGCACCGCGTTCAATAACAAGGGGTCGAAAGTGGGTGTGTTCGGGTCGATGCTGACGAAACACGGGTTCCATTCGTCGGGAAATGAGATTATGTACAATGGCATGACTGGTGAGCAGATAGAAATGGAGGTGTTTTTCGGACCCACCTATTACATGCGTCTCAAACACATGGTGAAGGATAAAATAAATTACCGCGACACAGGCCCGAGAACGGCTCTCACGCGTCAGCCTGTTCAGGGAAGAGCGAATGACGGTGGTCTGCGAATCGGTGAAATGGAACGCGATGTGTTAATAGCACACGGTATCACCAATTTTTTGACGGAGAGTATGATGGTTCGCGGAGACAATGTGCGGTTGGCAGTGTGTAATACAACCGGCGCCGTAGCAATTTGCAATCCTGCGAATAATTTATGGCTGAGTCCGATGGCAGATGGACCACTTAAATTTAAGCCCGAATTGGTTGCGGGAGATACTGGTGTTGCGTTGGAAACGGTTAGCAAATATGGCCGTACGTTCAGTGTAGTCGAAGTGCCATATTCTTTCAAGTTGTTGATGCAGGAATTGCAGGCAGTGAATATACAGATGCGTATCATCACCGAAGACAACATATCACAGATTGACAATATGTCCAATTCGGACAATATTATGCGTTTATCTAATGTGTCCGGATTGAACAAAGTGTTGGAAATAGGAAAGGACCAAATTCTGAAAATGAAAGAAAGACTATACGAAAACAAACAACGCATGAACCCCCAAAATAATCCAGATACTCCCTCCCCCGAACAGGAAAAATACAACAAATATGTTTCCTTGCGAAAAATAGAAGAAGCTGCAGCCAAGGATGAATCACCAGCTTACCCAGAATCGTCTGAACAACCACCTTCTGACCAACAACAATCCTTGTATAGCGTCCCCCCTTCCGGAACTCAACAACCACCCAACGCTCCTTCTGACCAACAACAATCCTTGTATAGCGTCCCCCCTTCCGGAACTCAACAACCACCCAACACTCCTTCTGACCAACAACAATCCTTGTATAACGTCTCCCCTTCCGGAACTCAACAACCACAACCGATGTCTCCTGGAAAATCACAATCATTATATGACGTATCTCCTTACAACACAGAAGAATCACAATCATTGTATCAAGTATCATCCACCGATAAAATGATGGGCGGTGATAAAATGATGGGCGGTGATAAAATGATGGGCGGTGATAAAATGATGGGCGGTGATAAAATGATGGGCGGTTCAAATATTCAAGAGGGGTCTGACGTTTTGTATAGTGGTTCTGTGAGTATGGGGTTGAACCCCGAGACATTGTGGAAAGTTCGCAGAATTGGAGATGGATTTATCACTATTGGAAACGAAGCAATCGAAGGCGGTGAAAGCATACGGGTGGTCTATCCAACAGAGATATTTCTCCCCAACCCAGTTTTTTATGAGCAAATTAAACGTCAGCGTGCTGCTGAACAGCAAAATGTTATGCAAATGATGCAACCTCCAACAAACGGGCAAGCTGGAATCAATATCAACCCAGTTATAAAGATAGTGAATGGACCCGACAATTCGGTGAATAGCGACACACCCCGACCGGCGGAAGAGAAAAAACCGGTGTCGAAGTCGAGTCCAATGGTAGATACCCAGGAAAGTCGGAGTTCGGATTTAGCCGGAATAGATTTTTCCAAGGGGTTGGTTATCAAAAAAATGGATTGAATTGAACAAAATTGAAACCAAACATATATACACACTAATGAATTAAACACATATAGTATAATTCATTACTACACAAACATGGCAAACAACACTATTTTGAAATTATTCAAATCTCGCACCAACATCATCGAACAACTCAAAAGTTTATCATATGCGGTGGAAGATTACGAAAATTTCTCCAAAACAGACATCGATAACATGTATCGCACAAATCAACTCGACATGCTATGCACAAACACCGTAAATGGACGCAAAATATATGTCAGATACGCCGTAGCCGCTACCGTTAATAAATCCATCACAAACACCGTTCATCAAATATTCAATTTAGAAAGAATCCTGACACCCGAAGACACATTATGCATCATCCAGGAAGACGAACCCAACGATTCACTCATAGACATTCTGACCAAAATATACAATCGAAACGGAATATTTGTCGTGGTGCATAATATTCAACGGTTGCAATTTAATATTCTGAAACACATGAAGGTGCCGAAATATCGCGTGTTGTCCGAAGAAGAGAAGGAACAGGTGAAACGAGATTATTCCATTGTTGCCGACAGCCAATTCCCCGAAATCTCGCGATTCGACCCCGTTGCTTTAGCCATTTATTTGCGACCAGGAGAAGTTGCCCAAATCATCACATCCAGTCCAACCGCTGGTACATCAGTTCGCTATCGCATTTGCGTATAAACCGTGTGTTGAGGAGCAGTCAGGGCTGATAAATGGTAAGTATAGTTTATAATACACGGATGGAAACAAGTGTTCCCACCACATTTTTTTATACAAACGCAACAGTGTGTCCAAACATCTCCGATACTGATTGTTCTGCCAACCAAGCTTTAGCGAAAACGTATCAATCTTTGTCGGATTCTCTTTCAGCACAAACACGTAAGCTTGACGATATTAAATCTATATACGGACGCGAGCTGGCTTATACGTTCAATATGATTTTAGGCTGTATTGGTTTGGGGTTGTACATAAAATATAATCAATGACAGATAAATGATAATGCCCGTATAAAGTAAGTAGAAATAGGTTAAATATGTCAGTCGCTATTAAAAACCTCCCAGGGCTTCAAGTTACGACTCTTGAAAACACCGATGCAAATCTCCAACGTTTAGGCGTTTTGAACGACAGTTATCGCAAACGTTATGCTACCTACACCAAAATCGCGGCCATGGTCGTCGTATTTTTGGTGGGGTTCATTGCGATTCAGATGCTTGAACCCATGGTTCCGCCCGTGGTTGGCAACATACTTATGATTGTTCTTATTCTTGTTGTTGGGTATTACTTACTGAAGTATTTCGGAGAACTTAGCAGCCGTTCCCCGCTGAATTATGATGAACTGAATCTTCCCACCAAAAATCCGGGAGATATCGACAAAACCGTTAATTTAGGAAGCACGTCCGGCGATTTAGGCGGAGATTTCAGCATGTGCATGGATGACAGCTGCTGTGGAGAGGGGTCCATATACAGCTCCACACTCAAAAAATGTATTCCAAACTGTCCTACAGACAAACGGAAATATGACTATACAGTCGGGCAGTGCATTGCCGGCACATGTCCGGGAACCAGTAATTGTGTTAGTCTTCCAGCGGCAGAGGCATTCACTTTAGCTAATTCATCGCAATTTGAGTCGAGTGGCGATAAGTATGTGGATAAGAATACTATGCCGCTCCTCATGTCTAATGTGGGCAATTATGATACTGGGTTAATCCCGTCGAACGAAGTGTCCAAGTATGCATCGGTTTGAAATCCTGGTGCTTTGTGTCCTTAATATAAATCGGATAATGGTGAATGATGCAATCCAAACACAGAACCATGTTTTAACTGAAAAAAACGCGGAATTGGAATCGCTCACACGTGTGGCAGAAACGAATTACCGACAAACAGCGCAAATGCAAAACACGCTGCACATCATTAACACATTCCTTCTGTTTTTTTACGGCTTTGTATTTGTTCTTATCCACATCATGTATGCAGTGCAATACTGGAACGGCGTCCAGCGAAATGAGTGGGTGGATTCTATCATGCTTACCGTGTTTTTCGCGTATCCATACTTGATTTATTCATTCGAATCGTATATTTACGATGTGTTAATGTCGGTTGTCAATTCACTGTTTGGCACCAGCTATATACCGTCATTAGACATCGCAATGGGAAACCTCAGCAAGTTGGATGTTCCGCCTCCACAGACGGAGTTTCCAATATAGAGAATCAACGTAAAATGCACAGTATTTTACGTTTTGTTTTGTACTTATAGGCGGACTGTCCGGACAGATACAAGTTATTTATTTTTTGTATCCTCTGCGTGTAGCGCGTCTTCTGCGAGAGAATCTACTCGACTTTGGGCGGTAAGCACCCTTGCCTCTATATCTGAGAGAACGACCGCGACCGATGTAGTTGTTCGCTAAAACCATCGCAGCGGGAACAATCATTTGGTACGAACCACCATACTGAGCGTTGGTCGTACTGACGGGTTCGGGGTTATTAACTGGGTTTTTGTGGTCGACCTGTAATGAACCATGACTGGCGCCAGCGTCATCATGACTGGCGCCGGCAGGTACGAATGTGCCAGTAGCAGCAGCATCAGCGGTGCCAGTAGCAGCAGCATCAGCAGCACCAGTAGCAGGCACCTCAGCACCACCTAACATTCTTCTCGACTTTCTATGCGACTTTCTGGGCATCTATTCAATATATATTGCCTAAAGATATTCATGTTTCGGGAGATGGCAAGTATAACGCGGGTTTATTTCGGATGAGTTTCAGTAGCAATACAAAATTAACTAAAACTAAAAAGATGAGAAACACGTTGTATATGCAAATAAACCAAATGTAGATGTATATTTCATTGTATATCATTTTCCCTAAAGGACCTGCCAAATTCTTGATGTACTGTTTCACATCCTCATTTGTCAAAAACGCGGCAACATTCATTTGCTTTTAGAACATACTACAACTATCCTAAACATACGTGCATTCGTTTTGCCAACGGTATTTTAGTATCCAAACAAATTAAACCACAACGTAATGTCGGGAGAGATATTCGATTTCACAGACCCATTTCCATTTAGCACACTTCAACTCGGCGCACCCATTAAAAAGGGCAGCGGATACACTATCCAGTTGAGCATGGACCATGAACGCCCCATCTATTTACAACCGCCTAAATGTTTGGTGAAAGACCGGCTTAAGGCCGGACCATCCACCAAAAATGCATATTGCGACCTTCTGTTCGGCATGGAAAACGACAAGTTCATCAGTTGGGCCGAAGAAATGGAGCGGGTCGTTATCTCCCGAATTTACGATAGAAGAACCGACTGGTTTGATGTTGCCGATGCATCCGCCGACATGAGCAAGGAAGACATTCAGTCCTATCTGCAACCCATTGGAAAGTCGTACAAATCGGGGCGCATGTATTTAGTGAGAACTACATATACCCCCACGGAATTGCGCATTTGGGACGAAAACGAACACCCGGTTGAACACGATGCGTTGGAAGAGAACAGCCGCGTTGTCGTTATTTTGCAACTAAAACAGCTCAACTGCAGCTCAACCAGTTTCCAGTTTGTGTTTGAACTCAAACAAATGATGTTGAGTCCCGAACGCAAAGCCAACTTTGAGAGGTGTTTAATAAAAAAAGCGAATCCATCCCCAATGAAAGAAAATGAAGACAAGGATTTAGGAAAAGCAGAATCCGTTCCCGAACCTTCCGTGATTGAATGTAATTCTACTTCGCCTGAAATAGTAAGCACCCGGGGGTCTTCAAAGAAACCTAATGTGGAGGAAGTTGATTTGGATTTAGCAGAATTGGAGGGTGAGAACATGGAAACGATGCATTTAATCGACCCCAACGAGGTATATTTCAAGATGTACAAGGAAGCTCGGCGCAAAATGAAAGAGGCGAAGATAATTGCTCTGTCGAATTATTTAGAAGCAAAACGGATTCGAACAACATATTTAGCGGATATGCAATTGGACGAAGAAGATTCGGGAGAGGAATAAAGAATAATAACCCCATGACTTTACCCTTTAATATATATAGGACTAAACAGATGTTTAATTTACGCAAACTTCTTTCCAATAAAGAGTTCATTCTCGGCGCTGTCATCGTTATTATAGCCATTGTTCTTTTCTCATACGACGGGTCCAAGCGCTCTTTCATGGATGGCCTCACCGATGGTGCTGTTGCCCCATATGTTCCTCCCGAACCCAACAATTCCCATGTTCAATCGCAAGAAGTCAGCGGCAGTGAAACCGATGTTTTAGCGCCAGTTTCTGACCCCAAGAGCCTGTTGCCCGCGGATAGCAACAGTTCATGGGCCGCTCTCAATCCATCCATGAATTTAGGCGCCATGCCCGATTTGCTCCAGGCCGGACAACATATTGGTGTCAGCAGTACTGTGTTGCGCAATGCCAACCTCCAGCTTCGCAGCGACCCCGCGATTGCCAAGCAGGAAGTCGGACCATGGATGCAGACGACCATCGAGCCCGATGCCGGTCGCGTTCCATTTGAGATAGGCAGTGCTGGCACATGGTAAGTATTTGTCAGTCCGAATGACCTCGTAAATTGCTCACTCCGCTTTTGGGTAAGAGGTTTCCTTTATTTTTTGTCGGTCCAGATGACCATGTATTACCGACTTAATTTGCTTAGTAAATTAAGTCTTTTAGGGCTGTGATAGAAACCCGTCGAATTACATCATACCACTTTCTTCGTTGTTATTAGGTTTTGCAATGTCAGTTATTGTATTTATTGTATCAGTGTTGCATATTCCTTTATACAATCCGAATTTGGAAATGCTATCTGTAAATTGCAAAGCACCAATAACTGTAGTAGCGTTTGTTTTTTCGATTAAACCGATTATATTATTGATGTAGGAATACAACCCACTGATTACATGTGGTTCTACGCTTGTGGGAGTTTCTATTGCAGGTTGGGCTGGTTTTTCTTCTCCTTCTTCTTCGTCTGATTTTTCTTCTGTGGTTTCTTTTCGTTCTACTTGGATGCCTAAAGCCCGCTTCAATCGTGTAAGCAACGGCTTACACTCGTTTATCACACCTATAATGTCCTTACTTTCGCTCACCAGAGGTTTATCGGTTTTTTCCACTACATAATTACCATCTTTCTCGACATAAACAATTTGTTTCCCTGTTAAAAGTTCATTGTTTTCCAAATCATTTAACGCTTTATCAAACAGCATAACAGATTCCTTTAAATAAGAAAGGTCTTGTATATCGAGTGGATTGTTTGTTTTTTTGGTTTTGTTGGTTTTCGGATTTAACTTTAAAAAACTACTGAGAAATTCACTGAAATATATAATGTATGAAATATCAATGAAAGGAACAGGAGGGGGATTATTTGCCTTGGGGTCCAAGTTTATAACAGTAAATATAGATATCTTTAAATCCTCTATCTTTTTGCCGTTTTCCTTCAAATATGTTTCAAATATCTTAGCTATAGCTCCGACAAAATCTGTTTCCCCCCGATTTCTAAAACTAAACGGATATTGGTTTATACCAAAACAATTGCTTATTTCTGGATTACATTGTATAGGCAAGCAATCGTCAGAAAACCCAGGTGTTGTATTTTTGGTTCGAGTTACCAAATCCGAAATAAAAATTCGCAATTCTGCAATAGTTGAATTTATATAGGCACCTTCTTGTCCTCTTTTATCACAATCGGCCTTCATAAAGTCTGCAATCAACGGACGCTCTGGTGCGTTTCTATTGACGAAACCACTTGGATACATGGTTTTGTATTTGTCTTTGAATAAATAATACGCATAATTAACCACATTTGGTATAGTTTTGTTGTGATCCTCCTGTATCTTACTATTAAGTTTGTTCGCTAAACCAGTAGTTGTGTTGGCAACATTTTTATTGTTTTTCGCAGCTTCTTTAATTATCTCTGTTACATCATTATACCATTCAGTAAACCCAATCGTGTTTTCGTTGGTGGCTGTTTTGATATAATATATATCAGATGAGTGTTTCAACTTAGTTAAATAAAACGTCGGAAATGATTCAAACATCAAAATTGTAAAGTAAGAACCTCGTATTTGTTCAATTCCATAATTTGTTTTTAATAGATTAAGAGCTTCGGTAATAGAATTTTTTATTTTTTGACTTACTTCTATATCGTCGTATGCTTTTTTATCAAGATGAATATCTTTATATCCATATTCTTGGTTTGTTCTATATATGTTTTTGTTTGATAATGTTTCTATTATATCATCAATATTAAGTATAGTTTCGTCCTCTGGGGTTTTCATAATTCTCATCACTTTGGATATAGCGTTTGATTGTACTATGGAAACTGAATTGGCCATAAGATCTATATCGTTTTCAATAGAAATACGCTTTGTAAGAAACGTGCCAGTTCTATCCAGAAAACCATTTGTATATTCGCCATATTTTTCGATAATTTTCGCGTAAGCAGTTGTAAAGATATCTACTTGTACCACTTCATAGTTAAAATTAGTAGAACCAAATTCTTTTAAGTTATCGATAAGTTTCTTTCTTATGTTTTCTGGGGTATCTGTATTTTCGGGGAATTTCTTTTCACGAAGCATTTCAAATATGTTGTCGGTATCTCTCTTATTAATTTTTATTGCAGTATTATCATCAGGATCTGCATCTGGAGTATTCAGTTTCAAATTTAATTTTTTTTCTAAATTGTTTCTTGTACTGTTTATATGATTACGAATATCGTCTCGTTCTTCGCTATTAAGAACTGTTAAATTGGATGTAGGGTTGGATAAAAAGATTCTATCATTCGCGAACATATTATAGAGTTCATTCTCTATCATAGCATTTCTCCAATCTTGCAGAGTTTTAATGGTGTTGTTGTACTCTCTAATAATATTTGTAGGAAGTTTCTGGTTTCCTTCATTATTAACTGCAGCATTAAACTTGTCCAATGCATCATGGTAGTTTTTCCTTTCTTTTGAATAACGTTCGTTTTCAATCATGGCGTTCAAAACAAAGTCTTTCTCGCAATCAAACACATTTTCCACACCAGCAAAATCACACAAAATCAGAGTTGCATCTTTTATGTTTGCATTTTTATCGTTTTTTATTATAGGATTACTGAACTTTACACAAAAAAATGCATGACTTCTTGAACTGTCTGGATTGTTAAGTGTAGCCGCAGTTTCTCTATCCTTCATAAATTCAAGTATAATACTTCCAATATCTGTATATTCTTTTAACATCCCAGTAATACTTTTATAAGGATGTCTGTACCCATGTCCGAATGCAGTTCTCCAATCTTTAAGACCATTACTTACATCTACATTATTGAGCACAAACTGTTTGTGCAATGGGGCTTGTTTAGTATTGCTAATTTCATAAATATCTAATTTGCAGGTTGAATATGTGCCGATAAATTCTTTCGCGAGTTCCAAAATAACACCCGGTTCAATTTGTGGAGTTGGACCAGGAAGTTCAAGACGAACTAATGTACTTGTTTTACCAGAACCACTTGGACCATATCCAATAATGCAAATAGGAACACCTTGTTTTAAATTATCGATGATATGTGTTCTAAACGAATCTTGTAATATTATATCTTTATTTGGCAGGCTCACATCATATATATCAGTGAATGGGCCAAACTCATATTCGTAATTGTATATGTTATTTTCGCTCGCCACGCAAGAAAAATTTTTACCATCAGTTGTTTTACAGTACGGTTTATTTGCGTCAGAATACATCATATTAATTGTTTTCCTTTCTTCGTCGATAGTTGGAAAGTATCTTACATTTGTTTTTAAAATATCTTTTCCAGTTCTGAATTTTACAAACGAAAGAATTGGCATATTATTCTTTAATTCTAAAACCTTGTCTTTAAGGTCATATATATTCTCAACGGTCCCATACTCTTTTATAATGGTTTTTAGCAGGTTAGAATAGTATCCAAAAAAATGTCTAAAACTTGGACGAATATCAGGGAAACTACTCACAAAGTATATGTACATATAGAAAAACAACTGGTCTATGCGAATACTGCCCGAATTTTTCTCGACAAACGTCTGAGCAGAAGGGAGATAATCTGGAATATCACGAGGGGATATTGAAAGTTGCAATTTAGTAATATCATGATTACTTACCCTCCCCAATCCCCTTAATACATCAGCCTTTCTTACCAACTCTTTTGCACCATAAAACATATCATACACTATTTTTTTATCGATGTTTATATCTTCATAATTATATTCGCCACCACCAAACTGCATACTCTTTTGTTTAAGCATGTTTTCTGCACTGTTGGCCAAGTTTTGGTTCAAACCAAGATTTCTTACACCATCTCGGAAATTATTTTGTTGTTGAGGTGGCATGATATATTCGTATGAAGTATTGTTTTCATCCTGGTTGGATGAATTATTTACATTATTGGGTTGGTTATATACTTGTTTAGGTTGCGGCGGACGATATACTGGCGCCCTTCTGCTGGGTGGTAGCATATGATTTGGAATGGGGATATCGTTTTTGCTATTCACATACTTGAACAAAAAATCGTCAAAACTAAGTTCTATCGGAACAACATCTTCTTTTTTCACACCTTCTCTATAACACCGTATCTTAACCTTGTAGCCGTCGCCGTATGCAATTGCAAGACTCAATGTACCGTTATCATCTTCTACTTTCAGAGGATATTCTATCTCTATTATGTCAAGCACTTGAATATTCCACAATTCATCTGGGCTGTGAAGCTCAATATTTGGATTCGCGCCTCCTTTGTATAATTTATCTTTTTTGAGCATTAATATATACTATAGTTGTTAATATAATAATGACTTTATACCACTAAATTCATTATATTTTTCCGATTTTTATCCGTTATTCTTTGGTTTCCTATATATGTATCTATACTCCATTTACCGACAAAGATGACCCCCATAATGTGCATGATATTTGTTTTATCAGTCAGTATGAACAAAAACGGAACTGGAGTAGCATACTGATTACTTTTTTATTAGCAACCTCGGTCCGAAGGACCTCCAAGTGTCATACTTTATAAGTCAGACTGCATTTGAGCCGACCGACCCAATACAGGTTATTGCACTATATATCCAATATCACACCGCTAAATATGTTTGGTGGTCCTTCGGACCGGCAAATAATAAATAATTACTTATGTTGTTTTGCTTTAGGTTTAGGACGTCTTCTTGTTCTGCGAGACGAAGAATTTCTGCGAATGCATTGTTCTACACATTTCTCAGTTTTACCTTTATGGTATTTCACCCCTATGTTTTTGGTATTGCGAATAGAAGACGACAAATCTAAATTGCCAATTCCACCGCCAAACATCAGGTTATTTTCTGCGTCTCCACCTGCAGGTATCACACTTGGGTCAGTAGGTATCACATTTGGGTCATTTACGCCACCAAACATTTTATTCGGATTCGGAAAAGTAATGCCTTTACCTTTCATTTTATCAATGTATGCTTTTACAATTTTTTCTACTCGTCCATCTTGCCCGTCCGCCCCCGTTTTTAAATACAAACGGTCAGCCCAGTTCTCATCCAGATATATAGTTGTCTTTTCCTCTCCGGATGAGTTCTCAACACGGATTTGTGTTACCATGGGTTTTAGTGTAAAAACCCCATCTTCTATTACAACAAGATTTGTGGTGGTAAGAGCAACTCTTTCAAGAGCTTGGAAAGTGCCAGTTAATACTTTGTTCGGAGCGTCCCATTCAAATTTACGGGTAGTAGAATTTGTATTAGATTGTGGTTGGTCCTGTTGTTCAGCCATAATTGTAATATATACATACAGCACATTATCTTTCATATGTTTCCTAAATGTACATATTTATCGACAACCGACTGTTTTGGTAAATTTAGTCGGGTAAGTTGGCTATTGTCGGTCCGAATTAACTGCCCGGACTTTATCACTCCGAAGTCTTAACCTTTATTCCAGGAGGCTCCGCTTCTGAGAACTTCGAACAGATAAAGGTTATAAGACGATTTATCTAAACCAGTCCTACTGATAAAGTTATTATACATGGACCTAAACGATTTATGTGCGAAAAATGTGTAAATTTTTATATCAACATTTATTAACTACTACACAATTTAGATAATATGTCAGAGAAAAATAATAAGAGGGGAAATAAAAAGAATTATACACCGCGAGAGCAGAAGAATTATACACCGCGAGAGCAGGATAATCGTACAAGAGCGGTGAATTTGAGAAACAGGGCGGCGAGGTTAAACCAGGAGGAGAAGGAGAAGGAGAAGGAGAAGGCGGCGAAGATATCATTTGATAAGCCACAGCAGAATATAGCATTTGATAAGCCACAGCAGAATATATCATTTGATAAGCCACAGCAGAATATATCATTTGATAAGCCACAGCAGAATATATCATTTGATAAGCCACAGCAGAATATAGCATTTGATAAGCCACAGCAGAATATAGCAGAGGAGGAGAAGGAGAAGGAGAATGCGAGGTTAGCGAAGATAGCAGAGGAGCAGGAGAAGGCAGCAAAGATAGCAGAGGAGCAGGAGAAGGCAGCAAAGATAGCAGAGGAGGCGAGGTTAGCAAAGATAGCAGAGGAGCAGGAGAAGGCAGCAAAGATAGCAGAGGAGGCGAGGTTAGCAAAGATAGCAGAGGAGCAGGAGAAGGC
>JACCDO011381697.1_pt1 | contig 24970 bp, 21 predicted proteins | sample 7446101 | NCBI WGS metagenome assembly JACCDO01 (sample SAMN15323440, study PRJNA562643) | freshwater metagenome | isolation source: river surface water | place: USA:Blue River Watershed | collected 2017-08-16 | reverse complement strand
ACTCAAGCATTACTAATTTCTTTTATATACAAATAACTAATTTATTACTCTCCTTAGGATCAGCATAAGAAGGAACGAAGCATATCGCTGTATATTTGTAAAGTTATTATCATGTATAAAAAATGTTCATTATTATACAATAGCTTTATATTTACCTACTTCAATATAGCGGAACCATTTCCTAGATTTTGCTGGAAATTTATTCTTCTTCCTTTGACTTGAGTACTACTTTTAATTGATATAATAAGATGATTTCATCATATTTCATAGGTTTAACTATGATAATATCGTGTTATTCTCTACTTGTCAAAGAAAATAATGTAGTAAAAACTAATAGACAGTCAACTAGACAATTTACATCATCCACTGATATCTTCACTATATATGATGCATATACTCGCAAATCAATAAGTAATGACAAGAAAACAACAAAAGTATTAACAGCGAATTTTTTAAAGAATACTTTTTTACCATTAAATTATCCTTCTTCAGTACCAAATGAATATACGAAGTATCAAATATTTAATTTAATACAAGATTTGTGCTCATATTTGAGATCGTTAATGGCCACACAGAGTGTTTTAAAAGGACTAGGAGTTGGTAGAAATGATATTACAACTTTACAAGCGACATTAAATTGGATCTACCGTGACGGTGCTGCAATGATAGGTGGATTACTCTTTACAACGATCGCATCAGGGAATTTTGGACAAAATATTAAATCCTATAGATTATTTGCAGACATCATAAATAATATTGGGATAACACTTGATATGATTGCACCATATTTTGAAAAACATTTTTTATTATTAGTGTGTATTGGTAACATAGCTCGAGCCTTATGCGGTGTCGCTGCAGGAGCAGTATCATCATCAATATTTGAACATTGGGGATCAAAAAATAATAATATTCCAGACGTTTGTAGTAAGAACAATGCCCAGCATACTTTAATATCATTGGTAGGGCTACTAATGAGTGTTAAATTCGCAACATATGTGAACTTTAGTCAACGGCGACTTTGGTCAATTTATTCAATATTAACATTAATTCACATCTATGCAAATGTTATATGCATGAAAACATTGGCGTTAAGGTCCCTAAATATAAGCCGATATACTTTAATTATTCAAAATTTAATGAAAAATATTGATAATATCGACGTGTATTTGAAATCAACAACACAGTTATCACTCAAATATGTAGCTGAAAACGAACCAATTCTACGGTTGTTAATTCCAAATAATCCACAAATTATTAGGAATATAGGAAATAGTAAGTATAATTTGAAAATTTGGTGCAATCCTTCTGATTTATATAATATTTTTACGGCAGAAGAAATTTCTGCTGCTGTAAAACAGTATAGGAACACGTACCATAGTAATTATTTGATCTTACTGGATCATAAAAAAAGGCAGGTGTATGTCTGCTTTGATAATAAAGCAGTAAAAAGTGATGAAGCAAAAGCAGTTCTCGAGGTCGCAATATTATTAAACAATCCATCAGCTGATGCTGATTATAGTCATAAATTAACGAATAAAATATTTCCATTATTATTTGAAAAATTGGAATATTATGGATGGGATACTAGTAAAATTTTATTCATTCCACCAACTGATGCAAAAACATACAATTTATCTTAAGTATTTCAAACATTTATCATTTTTCAATATGTTCATATGAAATTGCAATACTTATGTACGGGATAAATCATTGTTTACCCTATAAATTATCTTACTCCAAAGATGAAACTCTCCATTGTCAAAGAGTCTTACCGCGGGTGTAATACACCCGGTGTCTCGTGAAGAGTTTCGTGTTTTTAATATGGTGATTTATAAGTTGCACAATGATTTATTACGTTTATGAGTGATATTTATATTTGTAATTACTTTAATTTTTGTCAAAGCATATTTTAATGTACTGCGCATGCATTACATGTATTACTTTCATTTTCCCTATGAGCAAACCGAGGCATTTAACCGACTCTTAATCCCTTTCGTGTCTCTGCTAGAATTTAAAACCAAAACTATCAACCATACGCGGTTGATTTACGAGTTGCTGGTTCTGCAATCGTCTATAACTAGCATTACGGTGTAGCATTTGAAGCGTTCCATTCAGCAAGCGTGTAGAAATAAATGTTTCTTTTCCCAATTTTATTGTTGACCAGCATGGTAGTGACCATAGCAACAAGTTTGACTTGTCCCTCTTTTACCTCTACTGATGTAAGAGATTATGCACTTGATAATCAAAGACTACTTGATGGTCATAATTTGCTGTATGCAGTATTTGGTGATGATGATTATTTTATGAAAAATATTGAAAATATTGCTCAAATGTATAAAATTGATCATAAAATAAGTGTTAAATGCTATAATTTCAATAAAGTTGAAGATTTTTTTGATCAAAGTATTAAGAAATTTATTACTAATGCAAGTGGAAGTCGTATAATGTTATTGTATACTGGTTTAGATAGTATAGATGGTGAACATATTAGCACATTAAATGAATTACTTAAGTTTACTGATTCAACTACTAGCTATAGTAATGTGGTTAATGTAGTATATTGGAATATAAAGAATAAAAATGTTAATTTAGATTCAAATATTGATAATGCTAAAGAATATATTGGTGATTATATCAATAACATTAACGAAAATATGAATGGTAAGGCTATAGCTGGACGAATTCACGGGGTTGCCGTCCAAGATTGCACCGATGGTGAGAACAATAATAGTATGCGTAATATTCAAGTGAATAGCTCTATGAATGTGGATAGTTTTTGTCGCAGTTTTGATGATGCGCGTAATGAACATGAGAAATTATTTAAAAATTTGTACATATTAGCGATTATTACTGGTGCGATTATTGTTTTATCGATCATATACACACTCTATTTACTATTACAAAAAGACAATGTTAAAGAAAATAACAAGAAAAGCCGTAGTACCAGAGCTAGTAGTGATGATACTAATAAGAAGAATAGTCCTAGTAAAGAATCACCACCCGAAAAGCGTAATAAACAAACCGCAAAAAGTCCTGTTCGCCAAAGAATAACTGCAACAAAAAATGCTGAAAATAATTCAAATGAGAAAACAAGTCGTATGAGTACACGAAGCCATGGAAAAAAGTCAACTTAATATCAGCTCAATACTTTAATCATATATAGATATATAGGATTGTAATACTTTATGGAAACTTTCGTGAATATATTTCTTGCTCGTTGCGAATATCTTCGATACTTTGTTCATGAATTTAAGTAACATTTTCTTGGTCTTATATTGCATATGTTTGAGTGTATAGTGTGAATAATCAGTTGTAACCTCTGATGACGGTGTAACCAAATCATTATTGTCATGATCGTAACAATAGTCATCGTAGGACTCATAACAAGCACCATCTACATGAATTAAATTACTATTTGATGTGTCATTCAAAGCCATTTCATGAGTCATTTTTGGCAATAAATGTTCAAACACTACAGAATTAACATAAGGATGCTTACTAATTTCAAGGTGATCAACACCATTTACTTCAATGACAATAGTAGTATCACCATTTTTGTTAGATTTGGAATAAAATATTTCAACTGAAGGGTCTATACTACCACCATTATTTCCTCCAAGACGTAACGGATTCCATGTTGATTTGTGCACAACTTCAGGACGATATTCTTCCCATTTAACAATATCCTCACCTTCATCAAGCCATGCATGAGCATATGATAAACTTAAATATGGTACTGTTACATCACCCGTATGATGTTGCTCACTATATCGTACAAATCTAGTCTTATTTCCTTTGCCACCTTTTTGACGTTGAGTTGCAGCATATATTTCACTTTTTATATCTCTTTGTGGTGCATTTTTATTTTTATTTTTTTTATTTTCAATTTCTAGTTCAATTGTAGCAGTTATACTTTCTATTACATCGTCATTTTCAACAATATTTATGCTACTATTACTATATTCACTAGACACATTCACACTTGTAACATTACCAAAGTTATCTACATCTACATGATCAAATATTGCTGTCACATCTCTAGTTTCTACTGTTTCATTCGTGTTATTAGTAGCATTATTTTCTTTGGTTTTCTTTGGTGGACGCTCATAATATATCTCATCCAAAATTGGAATATTAACATTCTTTTTATCATCCATAACTTCAGGCATACGGTAACTATAACCAACTTCAGTATGTAAATCAACACCATAAACCATCATTACATGTTTAATAGGTGGTCGTCTGTACAATTTCCCCAACGGTTGTAATGGATCATTAATATATTGACTTTGCAATGATTCATACTTTTCAAACATTTTATCATCATTATACATATTTCCTAACCACTTAAATATCTCTCCATTAGCTATATCATCAATACCAAATGCAATTTGTGATGCACCAGTTGAACTTTTTATAGTTACAATTGGTTCATTATAATCATAAGGAAAATTCTTATTAACACTATTTTTTTTTCCTACGACAGATGATCTTGGATTAAGAAAATGAGTTGAATCATAGGTAATTTCTAATTCTCTAGCCTGTGCTTCACTTATTGTTAGACCAAACGTGTGACCACTAATTACAGCTTTCAATGCACCTGGAGCACCTAATAAAGGAGCTGCATAACCAATATAACCCCATATATGTTTTCTTAACCATTTTTCCCAACCAATAGATGGTTTATTTATATACTTTAACCAATCACAAAAATACAGGAATAAATTATTACCCATAGAGTGTGCAATAACAATGGATGGTCGACGATGTTTATGCACTGCTGTCTCGATTCTAAATTTTAATGTAGTAAAAAATGAATCTCTGTCTTCTAAATGAATAGGTGATAATCGCCAATCATAAGGTGCACCAATTATATTATTAACATCATAACCGAGATCATGTGCTAACATTTTAATTAATGCAGTAAATATTGACGTAGCTGGAGGAGTGTAAATATTACCAGGTGATAATTCTCCAACAGCACTTAAACCCTCGTCGGCTCTTACTTTACAATCGATTGGATCAGTACCATTTTTATTTAATTTTAAACAATTTATCCAACAACTTTGATCATATGTCATTGTTTCAATCATTTTTTGTAAATTCAACCATATTACATCTTGTATATTAATATCTGGTCCTCGACATGGTTTATGTTTCCAAGCCACTAAACGACTAGAAACTAATCCCGGAATCAATAATATTGGAGGACGAGGTGCATGAGATGGATTGTCACGAATAATTTCAGCATTAGGTTCACCATACAATATCCATTCAGGTGCACTTACTACTATACTTGCAAAAACAATTAAAAACAAGGAAACGAATGCTTGCCGCAGCATCTAACTTGGCATTCGTGTGGAGACCACAGAGTACTTAACTATTGAGTTGTTGAGTTGTCAAACATCAGGGATTATTGACAGTTTGTCAGTGCGCGGTACAAGCATAATTCATTGGATCAAGATATTTATTCATAATTTCATCAATTTTTTTATTACAATAATAGCTCTGATTAATTCTGCAAAGCTACTATTTATTACTGATGCAATTGCTAATGCCTGTTCCAATATTGCTATTACAATTTCCAAGGGTTAACAGCTTAAAGACCAACTAAATAGTAAACATTATGTTCGCTGTACAATCAAATAAAGAGTATCACTATTATCAAAATGATGTAACTGAACTTCAATCCCCCCTAACTTGCTCACTTCAACACGGAACTTTCGAAGTGTCACAACACTGGTTATTATCAAGTAAGTTGGTCAGTTAATATTAGATAAAATACCATTAAAGTAAGAATATTTGAAGTTACAATATTAGCAGAGAAGAAAATGAGTAAAGATAAGGATATCGATTGCAATATTACGGATAACATCAAAGTAAATGAAGAAGTGACTACAGGAAATAAATATTCAACTTCAACTAATGCAACCGAAAAATTAGATTTCGATATTAAAAAAAGTGAATTAAATCCAGATGCAAATGCATACACCACCAAGAGTTCAATGTTTGATCCATCTTATCCATCATTATCGTCTATTATAGAATCAGCGTTTCCTAATTATGATTATGTCGGTTTAAATACTAATTTCTCACGTAAGTAATGATTAATTCTATTCCCTCTATAACAAACCTGTTATTATTTTGTTTTCTGTATAATATAGGTGGTGACTTTGCATCAAGATTAGGATTTCAATCGAATATGCCATCTGATAATTCAAGTGCGTTGTATTGGGATAAAGAATGTGATCGCAAAGTTCAAGATGTTAAAGGCCTAAGCAATAATTGTGGGAATTCATTGACTCCACCAAGAATGAAGCTTTCGTCTTTAATATCTCCAATTATTACGTCTGGTTCATATCATACTGAGGTAAATCATCTAAGTATTTTTAATTCTATATATAACACTGATACTAATATTTATTGCTTACATTTAGGATTCAAATTTAATACCACAATATAGGTCTACTTTTGCATCCACATCTACTAATAGTGGTATTAATAATACTCAATCGCAATCAGCATACTATTCATCACCATCTAATAAAGATAATTCAAGTGCATACCATCAACAAGTTACATCGCCTTCAATGTATAGTACTGCTAGCATAAAATCACCAAGCCAAAAATTAACTTTGCGAGAAATGCAACAACAGTCCCAACTAAGTGCAGATGGATTTATTTATAAAGTACATTTTAAGCGTGCTCCAAGAAACTTTGTTCTAGCACCTCAAGCTCCTCGCACACTAAAAGTAGGTGATTATGTTAAGGTTGAAGCTGATCGTGGAGAAGATCTAGGATGTATTGTTGCCAAGATTGCTGTTAATGAATTTAAAGAATTCCAACCAACTGCTGGTTACAGAGGTAGAGGATTTAGTACTGGTCAAACAGAAAAGAAGTTTCTAATACGAATAGCTAATATTGATGAAATGTATCAATTATTGCAAAAGTTTCGTGATGAAGCAGATGTTTTACGAGTCATTAGAGAGAAGGTTACTCAACGTATGTTACCAATGGCTATATTAGATGCAGAATATCAATTCGATCGTCATAAATTAGTGTTCTTTTTTGAAGCTGATCACAGAGTTGACTTTCGAGACTTAGTGAGCGATTTATTTTCACTATACAAGACTCGTATATGGATGCAACAGGTTGATACCACATCGATTCCTGACGAGGACTACTATCCATATATGCCTACGTCACCAGATGATTTGGTACGCTCTGAAATATTTCAAAATTCGATTGCTGTGTTGAAAAAGAATATATTCTCACCTGCTTCAGTACCAAATCCATTAGTAGACGCACCACAATATTCGGCAAATAGTAATTTAGGATCATCGTCATATTACACTTTCGGTGCGAACAATAACAATAACAATAATAATATTTCAGGACCTCAAATGCAAAGTGAATATGATTATTTAGGCAATCGCTTTTCATCACTATCAATGAATAATGATAATACACATACTAGCAGCGAGTATAACAATGGTCTAGATACTTATGGATTGGATTATTAATTGGTTTTGGTTAGAGTTTTAGTCAGTTAATCGTTGTACTGCTACATACTTATTTTTCTATACTTATTAAAAGTAAATAATTAAATACTCGAAAGAAATAAGAAAGACTTTTTATTTAATTTATTTTAATACACAAAATAAGTCAAATAACCTATGTGTTAATACATCGTTGATTGTTTCATTATATACATAAATTCATCTGAACTAATTTCACCATCTTGATCACGATCGAATTCATCAATCATAGCTTGTAATTCTTCTTCAGTTAAATTTTCACCAAGTTCGCGAGCAACTCTTTTCATATTTTTAATTGTTATTTTTCCACTGTGATCATCATCAAATAATTGAAATGCTTTCCTTATTTCTTCTTCAGGATCACGATCAGCATATCTTTCAGACATTATTTCTAAAAATTGATCATAATCAACTGCCCCAGAATTACCAGGATCAACTTCATGTACCATCTTGATAACATCAGGCTTTTTAACATCAAAACCTAAAGCTCTCATTAATACCTTTAATTCATGTAAATCAATTTGCCCTGTTTTATCAGCATCAAATAATTCAAATGCCTCGCGTAGTTCTTGCTTCTGATCCTCGCTCAGTTCTGGTTTACTCTTCTTCCCTCTACTTGCTTTACTCATTTTTCCCCTTTATTCAGTTAATTTTCAAAAGCTTCAAAACAAACTTTGGGCCGGTTTAAAAATCAGAAATAAAAGAAAATAGTTTTAATGAACTATATTTTAATGTTGTAGAATATAAATTGAAATTCATTCAATAATTAGTCAACCCAATTAAAATTAATAGAAGTATTATTACAGATAAAAATTATTGACTGAAGCAAGATATACTTAATTACTGGTAGTGAATTTCATATCCTCAGTGACATCTGATTAAATTAATAAAGCTTCTATATTAATCGGGAAGATCCCGGGAGTTCCCTTTATGAACGTTGGATAAAAAAATCGCTATATTATCGCTGTTCGATGGATGGACTTTAGGTGCTAATGCTGCGATATTGGACCATTCCTTGCCTTTGCACAACCAGTGATAAACAAATAGTAGAAATGAATGATGATCATAGTATCGATAATTGTAAAATTGAAGTACCAAATAGAGAGGACCTCACTAGTTACGATAATGATCTGTTGAATACGTTAGTTGTAGAGTTGAAAGTAGACGACCTTGTCTGTGATAATTTCGTTCCAATAGTTACTACGGTAACAGATTCGGTTCAATCTTTTGATGAAAAAGATACTAATAATGTTGCAAACATGGATCGAGATAGTATAAATAACAGCAGCAACAGTAAAATAGATATGATTATATTACAAAATATTGATGGAAATAGAAAAATTGATAAAAAGAAGAAGAATTTTATAAATACGCAACATCATATCATGGAGCTTGATAAAGAAAATAATCAATTTATCAAGAAATTAACCCCAAATAAACAAGTTTTAAGTGAAAACAATACAGTATATACCCCTCACACACAAATAAAAATGTTATATTCACCTGATAATTCTCCTAAAGAGATAACACTACCAAATAAATGTTCACCAATAATCAACGAGATTAGTTTTAACATCGATGAAATATTGCGACTAATTTTTAATAAATTAAGAAAAGATAAAGAAACAATAAATATTATGCAATTCATTCATGTTTATCGTCGCTTATGTAAAGCCGGAGAAAAAGGAAATTTATTCAAAGAAATGACATTAGCCAATAATTTTTCTAACAATGGAACAATAAATGAAGAACAGTTTGTGAAAGGATTTAATGAATATATAGTGGCAAATAATTCAAATCCCAAAGCAATTCAATTATTGTTGGAAAGTCTCTAGTTTAATATATTGTATACATTATAATTTCATTATTTTACATATTTTATTACGCTATATTTCAAATATTTCTATTGTCGTGTGATTACAAATATAGTAGCGAGTGTGATGCCCTACTTGTCAGTACACCGGATGGTTTATCTATTGTTAATATATCCCATTTATTAGCCCTTATATCAAATAATTCAATAAATGGACAAAATCCATGATTTTTAGATGAGTTCCACATACCACTTGACAAATAGAACCTTTCATTAGGTCCAATGCATCCTGCTGAATAACCATGTTCATACTTGCTTGATGGCAGTTTTTCAATTTTAGATTCTCTAATATCCAACCGTTCTAGAATATTCAAATGAATTTCACCATTACTTGATCCACCACCAATATACATTGATGAATTAGATGCAGTGACCATCGAAAAACCACTCCTAGGAGTACTCATTGCAGGTAATAATATACTACGCAAAATTCCATTATCCATTTCAAGTCTCTCAATACAAGATAAATAATCATTGCCACCACCATATCCACCTGCAATAATAATTTGATCATCATAAGTACTAATACAAGAGTGACCACAACGTTTTCTATTTAATTGACCAATTAATTTGAAATCAAAATTATAACTGATACCATCACGATACAAATAGTTGTCACTATAACAACTACTTCTTACACACGAATAAATATCTTTAGACACAAAAGCATTTTTGTAAGGACTGTCGCAACCCCCACTAATAATAATGTTCCCAGAACTTAATGTTGCTGCAGCTTGATAACATAATTCAGGAGTATCATCACTAATAAACGTATTTTTTTCATTAAAGACTATTAAATCATTTAAATTTCTTGTATCAATTACTAAAATTTGTTTCATTATTCCAGTATCATCTTCCCAACCACCAAATAATATTGTTTCTCCTTCTAAACTCATGGTAGTAGCTTGACAGCCATATTTTAATTGATATGAGTCTTCATCAGATTCTATAACAAAAACTTCAACTTCTTCTTCCGTATCATTTATATCAATTTGTGTTGCATCATTACATATACTGTCAAATGCACCACCTAACATGAATAAACTATCACTATATTTAATACCTTTATTGCAGTTGATTCCTACTTTACGTATATCTTCACCATTGAATTTTGTAGCGATTTGATATTGTCTATATACCTGCTGTTGCTTCGTTAAATCATTTCTTCTATTATGTAACAACAAATACCCATAAGTACTATTTTTTATTAATTTCTCCCATAATACAGAAGACGACGATGTTAATATGTGAAATAATCTATTTACTAAACTAACATTACGAATTAAATCATCTGGATTAATATACTCCAATATTAATGATACCAAATCAGGATTAATTAACACAGTGGACATTATTGATTTTTTATGTTTTTAGCGATTCTGATAACAAAGAGGAACTACTAGTCGTAAGTAATCAATTAATAGTGATAAATGTAAGCAACGATATTTTTAATTAATTTGCGCGTAACTTAACAAATTTGAACATAGCACTACAATTAAGTTCATACGAAGGTTTTAAAAATATCGAATATTCATAAATAGTCTCTATACACTGGTATCACGAGACAACAATCTGATTAACTAGCAAAAGAAAGATTTTTATTTTATACTTATAGTGTGTTATCCGTTATTTCGAATTGAGGGCCGCAAACAGTTTCAGGATTTCTTGGCGATTCCAGAATCCAGATTCAACAACAAGAAACAGTTCACAAGTATCCTTATAAAAAAATAATAAAATGAGTGGTTTTTTAAAGAAATTAGGTAAAGGAATAGAGAAGGCAGCTCACAATGCAGCAAATCCTAAGGAGCTTGAACATCTTGACAATATAGTTGAAGATGAATTAAAAGATTTCGATAGATTTGTTAATGAATTACAAAACGATGGTACTCCATTAAATGAAGAACAAGCAACAGAATTAGAAAATAAAAAGTTTCAAGAAGCTGAAGATAATTATGAAAGAAGAGCTCATAAATCAACAGGTCGCAAAGCAGAAGATAAGGATGATAATATATCTGTCCGTTTAAGACAATTAAAACGTGGATTAAATGCAAGAAAAGGTAAAATTTTTGCCAAGTTTTCTGGTGCAGTTGGTGATTTAAAGAACCAAGCTGCTACAACATTATCAAATTGTGTTGCATCTTTAAATGCTTTTGAAGAAGATACTAGAGCAAAATTGCCACTATTATCATCAACAATTGAAAGTGAATATGCAAGCTTACGTAGAAATCTTGATGATCAAATTAATTCATCGTTTCCAGATGGAATTAGTGGCCTTGATAATTACGATGATTCATTACCTGATGGAATTCCTTCTTACAAGCAATTTGTTGAAAACTTTGAAGCATCAAAAGCTGCAATTAATGCTGCAAATGACGCAGCTAAAGAAGCAACTAAAGCACAAATTAAAGATGGATTTCTTGATGATTTAAAAGCTGCTATTGCAGAAATTGATGAACTTCCTATTGGATTTTTAACTGAAGAAGAAGCAGCAGATTTAAAGAATAGAATGAAATTGGCTGTTAATCTTGAAATTTAAGGAAGTCATAATTCATATTTATGCATGCAAGAATTAATCATTATTACATTAAATTTATTTAAATAAATCATGTTACTTAATTCTTTATTTTTTTTTATTTTGATTTTATATTAAAAATTAATACCTCTTCAATAAAATATACAATGTATATGTCTTACGATTGTATATAGTTTAATATTTACAATTAGTCGGTGCCATGCTGAAATGGTTCCTTTGCGGCAACTTTTAAAAATGCAGGAAAGTGTTCTTCCTTCGCCAAAACCAGGAAAGAAAGGACACAAAGATCCAGGAAAAGATGACGAAGAAATCAGACAAAGGAAAGAGTGATAAAGCTGCTACTAGTAAGTCAAAGACTATTGGTGAAAAAAATGTGAATAAAAAGAGTGAAAAGAAAAAGAATGGGAAAAAGAAACATGTTGAAGAAGAAGAAGAAATAGTTCATGAACCAGTTGTTGTCAAGCAAGAGAATATTGATGATGATGGGGACGAAGATTATGATGATGACGAGGACGAAGATTATGATGATGAAGAGGATGGTCCATTTTTGCTTGGAGGAGGAATGCCTCCTGGTATGATGGAGGCGATGTTTATGCATCATCAAATGCAAAGTGGTGGTATGGCAATGCCACCTGGAATGATGAATCCTGCGATAATGGGCGCGATGTTAAGACAAATGGCTCATAATCATGGTGACGACGACGACGACGAAGAAGAAGAAAGTCTGGAGCATCAATTATTTCACATAGTGGAAAGCAGTGATTTAAATGGCGCACAAGAATTTCTTAGTAATAATCCTACCGTTAAGCTTCCTGAATGTAATTGCCATGGTGTTTCATTAATATCAGCAATAATAAAGCTTCAAGATAAGAACATTGCATTACAAATGGCAAAATTAATTCTTGAGAGATTAGATGATGCTGAAAAAACTTTACCTAATTTGTTCAACATTAAATCACCAACAAATTTTGGAGATCTGTTACCACTTCAAGAAGCTTGCGTATTTGGGAAAATTGAATTATGCAATTATTTCATCGGAAAGATCAATGAAATGCCGTCAAAATTCAATTATCAAGTGACTACAAATAAAGAGGGATTCCCGAAGTTTTCACTACTCAGTCTTTTGGTATTTGCTTCCAGAATTGGTAATACTGGTACCGATGGTCCACGTTGTGTTGATATTGATATTAATGATGAAATTAATTTAATTAATCGAATTATCCAGAGTGGTTGCAATAAAGAGATAAGAGATAGCTTTGGACGAACATTGTTACATCATGCAGTTTCCTTCAGAAATATAAATTTTGTTGAACGAATTCTTGCCGAATCATTTGATTTGAATGCTGTTGATAACGATGGATATAATTTGTATCATTCATACGTCACAGGTCCCAGTATTAAGACACAAAGTTATGCTGAAATTGATTCAACTATAAAATTGTTACTTCGCTATGGATTAAATATTAACAGTTTTGATAATGATGGATTAACTGCTTTTTGCAAAGCATTTACTGAAAAATGTTCAGAGACAACTGCCGAAGCAATTTTTAGAGCTTTTTTGAATAATGGTGCTTATCCAACCTTAACAGCTGCTCCTGTGCCTGTTATTCATATTGCTTGTCGTATAAAATCAGTTACTATTGTTGAATTATTTCGCCAACATGGTTGCTCTTTAGATACCATTTCACATGGTAATGGCGAATCAGTACTTTTTGCTGCAACTGCCGGAGCTAATTTACCCGTGATTGAATATCTTGTTAATGCAGGATTGGATATCGATGCTGTTGATAACGATAATGACACATGTCTTCATCTTGCAGCAGCGCTACAAAATCCTGCTGCAAGAAAAGCCACTGTAGACCTGTTAGTAAGATTAGGAGCAAATCAAAATTTAAGAAACAAAATAGGGTATAAGTACAAGGAATTACTACCAACGTCGGCTGATCACGGTGGACGCGGCAGACATGATGGACATGGTGGACATGGTGGTGGTATGGTTCCAGGTATGGCCCAATGTCCAATAAGTTAAATCACATCAATACTCTTAGCAAAATTAGTTCACACATATCAAAAAACGTCATGAAAATTACTATTAACAACACATATTTTGAGGAAATTTTTAAAAATAATTTGTCTTGATTAATGTATTGAATACTGTAGTTACTCTTGTAATTAATTTCTCTCACAATTACCATACGTTCTCCTGTAATCATTTCAATTAGGTATCGGTACTGATTCCACTCCCCGGCCCATGATGATGCAGTGGAGTGATGCTGTGAGTCACAACAAAAACCAATTTGGTACCAATCTATTACCTTATATTTGCAGCCGTTTTTGATATAAATGTGGCAATATGCAATATTACTCGCTGCTATATATGGATCTTATGCATCCGCAATGTTGCGCCTTCCACTCCATACCAGAGTCAATCCTGCAAGTATTTCTGTAAAAAGTAATATTACAAGTGAATTCCATTCCAATGAGATCGCGTTGCGTGATCCTCAAACAAAATCAACATTGTCTCCTTTACTGTCTAGAAATATTCAATTTTGGTCGAGGGCAATTCACATATATACAAGTTATAAATTTTTTCAGTTGCATAAGACATTAAATAAAAATAGTCGATATGATTGGGATTATATACATGATATTAACAGTAAAAGAATGCTAAAGTTGTGTCTTGATTTAAGAGGATTTTATTTAAAAACGGGGCAATTTTTAGGTACACGTCATGATTTTATGCCCAAGCAATATATTAAACTATTATCAACATTGCAAGATAATGTACCTCCATTAAATGGTCAAGCAGTGCTGCAATTAATCGAAGATGAATTATTGTCATCGCATCCAAAAACTGATACAACTAATACATCAATGGTAAATAAATATTTTTCCCATATTAATGTAAAAAAACCAATTGGTTCTGCATCAATTGCACAGGTTCATTATGGTATATGGAGGCCAACTAATGAGGAAGTTGCAATTAAAATACAATATCCAAATGCTGAGAGATTAATGGTAAATGATTTAAATAATTTACGTAATTTAGCAGAATTTTTACAACGAACTGAATTAAAATTTGATTTATTAAGTGCAATAAAAGAATTACAAAAACAAATAAAAAATGAATTTGATTTTATACGTGAAGCAAATAATATGAATATAATACGTCCTCAATTATTATCATTAGTACCTAAAATTAATATGCCAACGGCTATATATGCGTCTAAAAAATTACTAGTAATGACATACATCGAAGGGATTAACTTAACTCAATTGAAACAGTATAAGAATAGTGATATATTAAAAAATAATTTAGTTAAACAAAATATTGGTTATAAACTAATGAGTGTGTTAGCATCATGCTGGGGCGAAATGTTATTCAATATTAAAATAATGCATTCTGATCCCCATCCTGGTAATATATGTTTACCAATAGGTAATAAAAACAAGAATGATCGTCGTATAGGTATCCTTGATTGGGGTCAAGTAAAAGTTATTAGTGATAAATTATTACGTGATTATTCTTTAATGATTGAAGCAATAAACTCAAATAATCCTGATAAAATTATTCATGCTTTCTTTAATTTAGGTATTAAAGTTAGTAATCCAAATGATCGGGAGATTATTCCGAAGCTAGCTGTTACCATGCTAGATACTAAAATTGTACCAGGTTATGTTATTGATCCATTTGATTCAAATAATGCATTAAAAACAAATGCAGTTACAAATATGCCATCTGATTTATATTTTTTAATTCGAACAATACAAATTTTTAGAGGTATATGTGCTGGATTTGAAATTGATTATTCATTAGCAAATGCATGGTCTAAACATGCTAAAAATGTATTAAACAATTAACTTATAAATTGCAATTGAGCTGGTATTCGATTGAGCTGAAGAAAATCTTTGGTATATAATCCTTGGTAATATATACTTCCATCCTATAAATGTTTTATTAGTAATTATTATTTGAAAATGTAATTATAATGTTTATACTTTTATCACTACAATTTTTTCTGTAATTTCTTGTAATACTGATTTGGAATGAGTTATTATTATAATTTTCATCGGAATATTAGCTATTAATGCCTGTAAAGTTTTATAAAACTTGGATCTTACAGAAGGTATCACCTTATCCAGGTATTCATCCATTACTATAATGGGACTATACTCATCATTGTTACTATTGGTGTTAATTATTTTTATTAATACTAACATTAATTCAAATAAAATCTTTTGACTTTCTAATAAATTATTAATTTTTTCATTTAACGGGATGTTAATGATATTTATAATACTATCTGTTAACTGAGTATTGCTACGATACTTCGTGATTATTTCACCAACGGTTCTATCACTATCATAGGTTAAACTATATAAATGGTCTAAATATCCACATGATTTCAGTAACTTATTAGATATTTCTGTTGTTATTACTTTTGTTGTGTCAGGTGTATTTAATACAAGTTCACCTTGATCTACAGGTTCCATACCTATGATACACTTGGCTAATGTTGATTTACCAGATTTTGAAGGTCCAATAAATGTAGTTATTGTACCTAACTCTAAATTAATATTTTTTAATACATATTTTGTTTTACCGTTATCTATCGAAAATAGAAGTTTATTAGTCACTGGAAATGATTTATACACATTCTTAACTCCTATAATTTTATTTGCCAATGAAATACTCAATGATAACAAATAAATGATATAAATATAGAACATTTTTTATCAATTATTTAACTCAAGGAAACTTTATATGTTAGTTCAGCAAATGTATTTATACTAACTTATTCTTATTAATGCTAGTCATTATGGAATCTAATATATATGGTGGTGATAATAAATATAAAGATGAAGAAACTTTCACTTTGTATTTGGTTCTTATTGTTATCGCCAAAAATTTTACCAATCCTGGGGGATTAGCTCTCGTTGTACTTGCCGCCGCGTAACATAATTATTAACCAGGTTTCTTATTATAAAATATAATCTAACCGAAACCGAGTCAGATAATGCAAGGGCATATTAGAATAATAGACAATAGATTCAGGATTAGTATCTCCGATCATTTTTGTTCTTACCGTCAAGGATATTTCAATTGGTTCGATTACGTAACTCTAGTATCATTACATACTATTGCAGTCATAATTTTTTATGATAAATATGATATAATAATACTAGAGTTATGTAAGGCTGCCTCGAGGCATTGGACTACACGGACATCCGTACCGATATACCATGCAGTATGATGCAGGTATTATTCTTTTGATTAGATTATTATTGTCACATAACCTCAAGATATTAAAGTATATCCAGAGCATGATTCAAGATAGACAGAGCAATATGTAATAGTAATTTTCTCTCTATTCTCTGCTTGATAACTACTAATAGTTTCATTTTATATACTTTTATTCCGCGATGTAATTCATAAAACATACCGTCACTTGAAGCATCTACTTTATTTATTAATTGAAAATCTTCATCAATTTTGGTAGGAAATGTTTCAAGTATATCTACTATCGAAGATTTCATATGAAGTAATAATTCTTTTGCTGAATTTATATTGTAATCACCATTTAATAACTGAATTATTCTCGATGTTAACGACATGCTAACAGCTTTGATTCTGTTATTGATGATTGCTTCGTTGTTACTATTATTGACAGAAGTATACCAATTAATCGATTGAATTAATACTTTTTGCACATCTGATACAATAACAGTGTTATCACGGTTATCTTTCTTACTATTTGCAGGAACAGTAGTATTATCTTTCCAGTCGATTCTGTCATTAATATTCCCTTCAATTATGAAACCATATTGGGTAAATAATCTCCGGTTACTATAACCGTCACCATAACTAATTGTAACTTCGTCACCTTTTTTTAAATCTCTAGTTGCTGTAAGATATATACATTCGTTATAATTTTCCGAATTATGAAAATTACTGTTACACCTTTCATTAGTTTCATCGGCATTAATCATTTGAAGTTCAGCATTAGGTTCTAACGAATGATTACACATATCAATAATTGGTACCATCATGTAATAATCTTTCAATACGTGGATACATCGTGATCTAACCATGGAAAACGCCCAAATATGTGGATCTGGAATACAATGATCATCGTAACCTTTTAAAATACATTCATTCGTTATTCGATGAAATTGTTTTCCGTATAATTTATTGCATATATTATGCATTCTATTCTGTTGTTCTATTGCATTAATTTTTGCTTCCTCATGTTGCATCTCCTCCAATAAATAATTATCAAATGTAAATGGCACAGTAACATCCTCAACTTTTGGAAGATCTAGACTATAAGAATCCCAAAATAATCCTTCATTATGCAATGAATTTCCTAATGATGCTTCTGCTAGAGCCAAAGCTAACCGTACATCCCATGTAATACCTTTTGATTCAATTATTTCAGGTGTCAATGATTCTCGTAAATCAAATATATTCATCATATCATCAGACTGTCCAGCTAATCCATATATGGCACCAGAATAATGTGAAATTAAACAATACCTCATAGGAATAGACACTAAAATATCACCTTTTTTAACATTTTGTTTGACCACAATAGCTTTACCATTTTGATGAAATCGATCCAATACAATACTACTTGCATCTAATACATTTCCTCTAACGACTTGAATGAGTAATAATAAGTTGCAGAGGAAGCAAACTGGTATCCACTGCATCATGGTTCTGACTTATTTTCCTTTTCCTTTTTTGCTTCCAAAAAAATTTGGAAAAAATTTGAGAAATTACCAAGTACTATTAAGTGCTCTAGACCGAACGAAGGAAGGCACTATAAGGTTGGAAGTTTGCGGTTAATTAAGTATGGAAAAAGATGAGCTATACAAAAAAAGTAATCAGATATCACTTATTGATTTTAAATATCTTCGTTTAATGTGTAATAAAATGAATAATAATACTGAAAACAAAGTGAATTGTTCGGTGAATATATTAAATACAACAACATTATCACAACGTACAAGAGATGTAAATAATGCAACAGCAGATGAATTAAGTATCTACAACGAAGAATATGAGATTATTTATCGATTTTACACACGAATGATAAATGAACAATTTCATCATAGATATTGGAGAGTAGCAGCAACAGCTATAACGTTCTTTCATAAATTTTATCTTTGTAATAATATTTTATTATATGATCCGAGAATAGTTATGTTAGCATCTGTATTATTAGCAGGCAAAGTTGAGCATCATTATATTAGTATCGAAGAATTACTGACATTAAACCCTTCAACTACAAATGACATAATATGTAAGTATGAAACATTTATATTACAATCGTTAGATTTTAAATTATTTGTTTACCATCCAAATAATATAATGAATACAATTTTATCAGATATGCGTCATATATATACTAATGCAATACTAATTGATAAGGATAAAGAAAAGGATTGTGTCGATATGTTATTATCATTACAATTATCTCATATATCATTCATGTATAATCCATTAATTATATGCTTATTTTGTATAAAATATTCATCTAAACATCAAATTGATATAGATAAATATATAGTTGAAAGATATGGTCAAGATTTGTTCCAGGAATTATCCAATGAATATAGTAATATTGAAATGGTTTACGAAAAAAGTAAAATAGAAATTGACGGAAGCGCTATTAAACAATATTTAAAACGACTAAAAACAAGTAATTTATGGAATCAAATAGTGTAAATTTGTAACTATGTTTAGTATTTCTTATTTCTATTAAAATTATAATTGATATTGGCAATATACACACCTCCACCGATACCAAATAGGGCTGCTAAGAGTATAACAACATTCATGTAAGGATATGCTGTTGAAACATTTTTTAGAAACTTTACTGAGTATGGATTATTCTCGTTACTAAAAATATTGCTTTCACAGGATACTGTACCACTTACTATTGCTCTACTATTAATGATATCACGTACTTGTAATAGTATAGTCTCGGCAATTTTAATATTATTTCTTGCTGCTTCATACTCTAAATGAGAAATACCAATGGATGCTTCATCCATATGATATAGAAATTTTAAATAATGATTTTTATCATTTTTATAATCATCTTGATCACCATAATTTATTGCACCAAGAATATCCATGAATGATACAGTAGGCACAATGTTTGCTATATCATTAAGTAATAAACTAAATGATGAAATGAGATATTCACAACGTTTTATTAATATTGAACGAGGTATAGCTCTAGTATCACGAAATGAATTTCTAGTATTGAATAATATCTTTGAAGCAGAATTCAATTCAACTTTACTTACACTCCACCATAGATAATCACTAACGATATGTCTTGATGCAGCTGAATAATGTAGATATGAGGGGGAAATGTTCCATATAGATTCACGTAATGCGTCTATTAACTGATTATTATAATAATTTTCATTACTTGTAAGTGTTTTACCATCACACATATAATTATTACTTGATACGTAAACCTTTGGACGAATAGTTATTACTGCTTTTTTTGGCCATTCTAAGTTATTCAATAACTTATATGTTTCTATTACTTCTTCGTCTTTATCTAACTTTGATAATCCCCAACCACCTGGTGGTTCATTAAACGTTTTTGTTACGGTAACTACATTTTCCTCATCTAAATATAATGGAAAAACTGTTGATTGGGGAGGTCTAATAATAAATAATGGAATAATGATATTACTAGCAAAATCTTGATCATTAATATGACGATTTTGCCATGATTTATTCATTTTAAATATTGTTTCACGTATTAATGTACTAGAACCTAACCAATAAATAAGATCAGATGAATTCAATAGATATGATTCCTTTTCATTATCCATGATTGATGACGAATGAAATGCATGAGATATTTGAATTTCCTCGTGTACAGAATACTTCATTGGTGTAATAAATATTTTATTTCCAGTATCTATGTTATTACTAATTATATATTGATTTATTAAACTTTCAATATTTTCATCACTTTCACATAATGCTGGTTGATCATCAAAACATAAAGTTATAGCTAATATATCTATTTGTTTCTTATCGCTATCTTTATCACTTATCAGATATGAATGTGGTAGTGATGGTGTATTCATATTATCAATATTATTATTATTATTAATAATAAATTTATTTTTTGAATATAGCTTTTCTTCATCTAATGAAATAGGAAATGGTAATAATGCTTCACCAGAACGATAAATTAGTGTTGTTAATTCATAATATGTTGCAGGTGATTTATTTTTATAATAACTTAATTTATTTTTAGGTGCATTAAAAAATATTGGTTCAGGTATAATATTATCCACCGGTTTTAATGGAATTACATTACTTGCTCTAACATTTAAATCAATCCATGCAAATCCTTCATTGACTATAAATGTTCTTTGGTTACAGTTTATGTCCGAAAATAAATTTTCACTATATGAATATGTTGATTCCATTGAAATATGTAAAATAAATATTGTAGTAGCCACTGATGATTGATGATGATATTCTTTAAATATGTTATAAAATATTGAAGGATCAATTGTATTATTCAAAAGATTATTTTTAAACTTTTTTTTAATCTCATTTTCTATTAATTTAGATCGACTAAAATGAAATATTAATTTTTCATGCACATTAAAATATGGTGAATATTTTGTAGCGACATTTGATAATGTATCAAATGTTGCAGTAAGATCATTAGTAATATCATATCCATCTTTTCCTATATCAAATAAATCACCAACTAATACTACCTCAAGATGAGAATCAATTTCAAATGACGATATTTCATTCCATAATGAAGTGCTTAATAGATTTGATGAAGTATTCTTTTGTTGTAAACTGAACGAGGACAAGCAAAAGACATGACAAAAGCAGTAAAATGCGATCAATAACTGTAATATCATCATCATTGGTGCATTTCTAGAAGAACTTTATTTTGAAAACCAAAAATTTTTGTCAAGAATATTTTCAGTACCGGCGACTAGACATAAAGTTCCCGTACTGTATTACAGTATTAGACATACCGTATTATCAAATATCAAACAAATTAAGATTCGTAGATTTTACCTAATCAGTTTTTTAACCAATTATGATATTCCGTTTGATGATACCGGTACCCGATGACAATTTTGTGTGAAATTTTTGTCCAACAAGTGTTGGTAGTACTTGGTCCAACTTGGTACAAGTCGTTGGCAGCATTCCGTAAACGTAAAATGTCGTCTTCTTCAATTGCCGGTCACTTAGTGTCGAATATTGACTCGACAATTACTATATTGATCGTATTTTTCTTTATTCGCACTATAAATTCCGATTATTTTAATCTATCGAGAAGATTATTATATGGTTTAAGAGTATTTTTTCCCCACACAACACTTGCTCCAAATATATCAAAAGATACAAAGAATGACGATGTAAATGAGCAAATTACATCAGAAGTGATTGAAAATAAAATAAAAAGTTTAAGGATTGGTACAGATGTAATACTTAATGGTTTTGCTCCAGGTAGTATTATTTATTTGATCCGACAACCATTGTATCGTTTATATGAGACTATAGTATACGTATCATTATGTGCTGTAGGAATAACAATATGGGAATGCATTTATAAATTGTATTCGATTTATTCTTCTCATATCGTTACTACTATTAAACAAACAAAACTAGATTTAGGTAATATATTTATTGTCGCATCATTTGCTTTATCATTTTATAGTCAATGGAAAGTTATATATTTGACTGGATTCAAAAATATTGAAGGGAAGTCAATTATTATAGGATCGTTAATCACTTTCATTGTGTCTTTTATAGTTTTATCTAATGCTACAATTGGTAATAATGACTTAAATATCGCTAGTAATCATATGAATAGTCTTATGTTATTAATATCCAAAAGTATACCAGAATTAGATATTAATACTATGAGTAGAAATATAATTATAGTTTTATCATTTATATTTTCATTATTTACTGCTGGTATGATAATCCCAGCCTATAGATTTTCTTACCTTTATCATATATTAACAATATCTGGTAATGAAGTTACTATTTGCAATAATATCCCTGAAAGAATAAGTAATAATATCGAAAAGACATTATTTTCTATTGATTTTATTATTATGCCATGTCTTGCATTAGTTTTAGTTGCAATAACATCAATAGACAAACAAAATAATTTAATAGTAATAGTAACAACCATCGGAATTATGTTAAGTTTAAAATTATATTGTATGCGAAGATATTTACAATGTTTTTTATTAGCTGTAATGAGATATTTACAAAGTTTTGTTGTTAGTGAAATATCTCCTGAATCAATTGAATTAATAAAGAAAAAAATTAATGAAAGAAATAATTATTTAGTACCTGCGGCATTACAATACTTGAGTCATGTATTTATTGTACTTAGTCTAGTTCTAGTACTAGTAAAAGGTCATTGTTTAATTAAACCAAGTGGTGAAGATGCGACTAAAATTATTAATGAATTAAGAGGTAAACCATATTTAACAAGTGCAATAAAGTCATTTTTATTTGGTAATGGACTCGGAAATGTATCACCATCGAAAGAAATGAACACATTTTTCTATAATTTGTTAACAAAAGTATCGTTCCTGCCGCAAGAAGTATTTAATAAATTTATATTATTAATACTAAGAGGATATATGATGTGTTATTATATTACAAATACATTCACATTTTTTTACTGGTATAAAAATACATTGAAATTACAACAAGTTGCTGGTAGTGGTCGTATTTTAGTAGCCGATGAGAATCATAATAGCAACCCAACAAATGAAAATAAAAAGAATATGTAAATAAGAAAAAATATAATATCATTATGTATTATTTTCCCACTGTCTTATGACCTCGAATAACACAATTGGTAATGCAGATGCTACATTTAAAGAATTTTTAACACCATATGTTTTAATTTCAACTATTTTATCACATGAATCCATTACACGAGTATCAACCTGAAATGAGTGAGCGAGTGAGTATGTATGCAGTATGTATGTAAATGTAAAGATTTGTACGTACACCGAATACTTCATTTCCAGCAACTAATGCGATACCAGATTTTGGATAAATCCCATTTGTACTATAACTTATACTTTTACTTGTTGTTTCCATAGAAACGATTGTATATCCGTTTTCTTTTAAATAGTGAATAGCATCCATAGTATCATCAAAATGCAGACTTGGTACAATATCAATAGAATCAAATCCAGTCTTTCTAAGTTTAGGATTTGGTGGATGACACGTTATACCACAAGTTATTACCATTTTACATCCAGCAGTTTCAGCAGTACGATATATTGAACCAACATTAAATGCACTTCGTACATTGTCCAGTACCAGAACAATTGGTTTAGTTTGTTTATTTGTATTATTAGTATTCTCATTTCGACTTAAATGTAGTACAGATTTGTCAGTATTTCTTAAATAACTAGCTTCATCTGCTCGTATTTGTCTAACAGCTAGTTCTATTTGTTGGGCTGTTCTATTTGCAGCTCTTTCTATTGGCTCTAATATATGTACAGCGGAGGGTCTTGGAGATACAAAACTTCGATAAATTCGTGATGGTGGAGTACCAGAATATTTTTCAGACAATAATTCAGTAGAATTTGTCGATGATAATATACTCAGTGCATTATTTAATGCATTTAATCTCTCTATATCAATTTTTCTTTCTTCTTCAGTTGGATTTACTGTTACATGAGCAGCACGTGGGGTAAATGAACAAATAGTAATTGTATTATCATTATTAATATCTCCGTCTTTTGCAATTTTTGTTTCATGTTGGAACTGTAATTTACCATCATGAATAGGAATGATAATATTGCCTCTATTTCTTAACAATAAACCCAATTCAATTCTTTTCATATCTAAGTCATAATCTTTATCTAATTTTGATTGCAGCTGAATAATATCTATATTTTCTGTATTCATTGGATTTGGTAATGTAATTGTTTTCGTCCAAAATCGTTTGCTTAGTAAATATTGCGATGATT
>JACCDO010499023.1_pt1 | contig 24982 bp, 21 predicted proteins | sample 7446101 | NCBI WGS metagenome assembly JACCDO01 (sample SAMN15323440, study PRJNA562643) | freshwater metagenome | isolation source: river surface water | place: USA:Blue River Watershed | collected 2017-08-16 | reverse complement strand
TAAATGTAACGAATTAGGTTATATATTGGTAGGTGATATAAATATTAATACAGCTGATATGAAAATTAATTATAAATCTCAAAATGAAGGTTATGTAATTGTACAACTATTAGATTTATCAAATAATATTTTATCAGAATCTGAAAAAATGATAGGTGATGAATATTTCGCACAAATAAAATGGATGAACACATTTACTATTAATATAAATAATAAATATAGATTTAAAATATTTTTAAATAATGCATCATTATATAGTATGGAATTTTAAAATTTAATTAATAATCTATTAATTAAATTTTAATTAAAAATCAATATTGGAAAATGAAGTTGGTGTGCCAAAATTAATATCTTGATTAACTTTCTTCCCCATCATATCCCAATAATATTTTGTATGAAGACCATATCCGGGTCTTACAGATCTAACACACGATTCATCAATTACATCACCATTTTTCATGTCTTTAGTAAAAAACAAAGATCTTCTAAACTTTTTCATAGATTCTTCTCCTTTAACACCGCCATATGTAACTTTGCCAAAAGTTTTTTCAACTATTCTAATTGAATCAATCATTTGTTTAAATTCATTGGGTGTTAAAGAAAAAGCATCATCAGGGCTACCTGAATCTCTTGATAATGTAAAATGTTTTTCAATTACTGACGCACCTAAACAAACACTGGCAATTGGTACTTCGATACCTAATGTGTGATCAGATAATCCCCCAATAACATTAAAGGTATCCATCATATTTCTTATAGTTACTAAATTAGCATCTTCTGGTTTAGCAGGATATTCAGCTGTACATTTTAACATACAAATATCTTTAGTACCATTTGCTCTTAATAAACTAACTGCTTCTTCTAGTTCTCCAGCTGATGCCATACCAGAACTAATAATAACAGGTTTACCTGTTTGAGCAATCTTTTTAATTAATACATGATCTGTAATTTCACATGATGCAATTTTATAACATGGAACATTTAATGATTCAAGAAAATCAACTGCTGTAACATCAAATGGCGATGAAAATGCATCCATACCAAATTCTTTTGCTTTATCAAATAATTGTTTATGCCATTCCCAAGGTGTATAAGCTTTACCATATAAATCATATAAATATTGATTATCCCACAAATGTGTTCCTGTAATTTTAAATAAATCAGATTTACAATTTAGTGTCATTGTATCAGGAGTATAAGTTTGTAATTTAATAGCATTTGCTCCAGATTTATATGCTTCTTCAACTAATTTAAGCGCTACATTAATATCTTGATTATGATTAGCAGAAAGTTCTGCGATAAAATAGGTAGGTTGATTTTTTCCAATTATCGTATTATTTATCTTCATCTATTAATATATATATTAATTCAAAATGAATAAACCTTTATATAAAGATATATTTATTTTTTAAATAAATAATGAATGTTGAATTAAGTCTACTAAATTATGAAAATCAAGATATAATAAGTAAAATATTAGAGTGGAGAAACGAAGAAGAAGCTAGAAATAATTTTATTAATACAAATATAATATCAAAAGATATACTAGATATTATATTACAAAAATATAAAGATTCTAATATTAATCCGTACATTATAAATAATAATAATATACCAATTGGTATGATATATTTTACTAATGATAATAATAAACTATATATTGGAATTAATATTGATAAAGAATATCGTAGTCAAGGTATTGGAAATATTTCATTAAAGTTAGTTTTTAATATACTTAATAAATTAAATAATGTTAATACAATATATGCAAAAATTAAAAAATCCAATGAAAAATCAAACAAATTATTTTCAAAATATTTTATCTTAGAAAGTTCTGATGAAATTTATAATGAATATACATATTATAATAATTTAAAATATGTATTATGTTCAACTGACACATATTATACAAATAAATTATATCAACAATTAATAAAAAAATATTCATGTAATGATTGGAAATTAATAACAACTAACCAATATTTTAAAGATAATATAATTAAAATAAACCCAGAAAAATGTTTTTTTTTACATTGGCCGTATATAGTACCTAAATGTATTTATGAAAAAATAGAATGTATTAATTTTCATACAGGTAATTTACCGGATGGTAGGGGTGGTAGTCCATTACAAAACCAAATTATGAAAAATATTAAAATATCAAATATTAATTCATTAAAAATTACAAATGATGGTATAGATTCTGGACCATCATATAATAAAACACAAATATCGCTTCAAGGAAATATTTTTGATATTTTTATATTAATAAGCGATTGTGTATATAATTTAATTAATGAAATAATAGAAAAAAATTTAAAACCTGATATAACATATGAATTTAATAATAATAATATTTATAATAGAATTAAAGATAATCATCTCAAAGTTGATGATTTAGAAAATATTTATGATCAGATTAGAATGAGAGATTTTAAATATTATGAAAAAACATATATTAATTTTGGTGATTTAAAATTATCATTTAGTAGACCTTACTTTGATGGTACAAAAATAATTTGTGATACTGAAATAACAAAACATATTTAAAAGATTTTTCATTATATATTATAATGAAAATATTAATTATAGCAGCTCATCCAGATGACGAAATATTAGGTTGTGGTGGTACATTAGCTAGATATATAAATGAAGAAAAAATGTTAATAACATTAACAGACGGTGAATCAGCAAGAGGTCAAAATAATTTTAATAGAAATATTAAAACATCATCTGAAATTTGTAATTTATTAAATATTAAATATTTTGAATATGGCTCTTTTCCTGATAATAAAATGGATACAATAAGCTTATTAGAAATAATAAAATTTTTAGAAGAAAAAACTTTAAATTTTAAACCTGATATTATATTTACTCACCATCCGGATTGTTTAAATATAGACCATTCTATAACATATAGAGCAGTTATTACTTTATTTAGACCACAATCAGGAAATACTCATAAAATATTATCTTTTATGATACCATCATCTACTGATTACAATCCATTAAATAATTTTCATGGAAATACATATATTAAACTTACAGAAGAACATATATTACTTAAAAGAAAATGTTTAGAAGTATATATTAATGAAATGCGAAAATATCCTCATTCGAGAAGTATAGAAAATATTATAAATATAAGTAGAGTATGGGGATGTGAGGTAGGTTTAGAATATTGTGAAAAGTTTCAATTAATCCGTGATATAATATAATCAATTAAATTATCAATTGAACATATATTAAATTCTTTTAACTGTTGAATATTTTGATTTTCAACAATTTTAAGACAAATTTGTGGAACTTTCATATATAGTCTTTCATATGCTGTAATAGACAATGATCCAATACATAAATCAATATCTAAATATAATTTGATTAAATCATCATATGATAAATCATACAAACACTTGTAGTTTTTAACATCTTTAATAAAGTTATTAATTGTTTCAATATTATTATTTGATTTTCCAATTATAACATAAACCAATAAATTATTTTTTAAAACCAAATTATTAATTTGTTTTAAAATATCTATAGTATAATTATTTGGATCTGAGCCACCTAACATCACACATATTTTTTCTATTTTATTTCTAATATTTGTTTTTTGAAATTGTTTAAATTTTTTATTAATAATAATATTATCAATACCGCATTTAATAATTGTATTTGGATTTAAGTTGATTGACTTAATTTTTTCATAATCATCTGAATTATAGTTAATAAATTCAGAACAATAATGATTATAATCAAATATATCAGAAATAACAGTTAGTTTACTACAATAATTTATTAACTGTTTTTCGATATTATTATCAATACCATAATGATCAATAAATATTTCATCATATTTATTTTTTATAACAATTTCTAATAGGTTATTAAGTTCATTATCTTCATCGCAACCTATCCAAGATTTGTAGTTATTTATAATTGGTTCTATTGAATAATTTAATAATATTAAATTATGTTTTGAATTTAATATTTTTTCTGTTATATTCATGTTAAAATTTTTGCATACAAATGTATATTTATTTTCTGGAAAATATTCACACATATTTAAACATCTCATAACATGACCAGTTCCAATAATATTACTAGAATCACACCTTATTAATACATTCATTAAATATTATAAAAGATATGTATTTAAATAAATGTTTACATAAATTAAATATTATGATCCCTTATGGTAAACAAACAATAGAACAGAGAGATATTGATGCAGTGTTACAAGTTTTAAATGAAAATGAAATGTTAACAACTGGAAAATATGTTCCAGAATTTGAAAAAAATGTATGTGAATACGTTGGTTGTAATTATGCGCTAGCAGTTAATTCTGGAACTGCTGCATTACATTTAGCAACTTTTGCTGCAAACATTCAAGAAAACGATGAAGTTATTGTTCCTGCAATTTCATTTGTTGCATCAGCAAATTGTGTATTATATCAAATGGGTAACCCAGTTTTTTGTGATATCGATCCAGATACTTTATGTATCGATGTAAATAAAATAGAGTCATTAATAACACCAAGAACTAAAGCTATTATTTTTGTCGATATGTGTGGTCAACCATGTGATTTTGATGAAATTAAAAAGATTGCAGATAAATATAATTTAATTACTATACATGATGCAGCTCATTCAATAGGAGCTGTATATAAAGATAAAAAAGTAGGTTCATATGCAGATATTACATGTTTTTCATTTCATCCAGTTAAAAATATTACAACATGTGAAGGGGGTATGATGGTTACAAATAATCAACAATATTATAAAAGAGGTTTACAATTTAGAACACATGGTATATCTAGAGATTTTAAAGAAAGAGAAAAAACAAATTCACATTATTATGAAATGCAATGTTTAGGTTTCAATTATAGAATTCCAGATGTTTTATGTGCACTAGGTATTGAACAATTAAAAAGACTAGATACATTTGTTAAAAGAAGAAATGAAATTGCAAATAAATATAATGAATTATTAAAATCACATAAAGATTACATTGTACCATTAAAAAATAACTATTATTCAGCGTATCATATTTATGTTGTAAAATTTAATATTGAAAAAATTGGAAAATCACGCGATGAACTATTTAGAATGTTAAAAGAAAATGGTATTGGTGTAAATGTACATTATATGCCGATATATTTACACCCATATTATCAAGAATTAGGTTATGAAAAAGGATTGTGTCCTAATGCTGAAAAAGTATATGAACAAATTATTACATTACCAATGTTCCCATTATTATCTAACGATCAAATTGAAGAAGTGTATAATAAATTAAAATTAATTATATAAAATATCATTAGAATTTACGCGTTTATTAATATTATAATATATATACATATATTATAATATGAAAACATTAACATTCGGAACATGTCAACTATTGCAATTATTTGACAAAAATGTAAATAATACTTTTTTAGAATCAATACATTATTCAAATAAAGGTAATTATGGTGGTGAAAACATAATAGCATTAACTCATGATATTAATCAAGTTATTTTTATATTAAATTTATTATTAAACAATACTAAAATAGATAATTCTTGGGATAAATATAATTTATTTCAAAAATTTTCTGTTTTTAATCAAAATTGGGGGGATTATAGAGAAAATTATTTATCAGTACAACCAGAATATAATGTTAATAATTCAATATTAAATATTAGAAATCAAATACATGATATTGATTATATTATAATAGAAGTATCAACACTCAAAAAAAAAGTTATAGATAATGTACCTTTATTTTACGATATTAATGATAATAATTTATTTAATAAAATTAATGATGATGAATTTAATAATGATTTTGATATTTTAATTAACCTTATTAAAACAATTAACCCAAAAATTAAAGTTTTATTTGTATCTCATATTATTAAATATAATAATGAAAATATTATAGAAAGAGTACATATTTTAAATTTGTTACAAAATAATATAAATAAATATAATAATTGTCATGTAATATCACCATGTGATTATATTAATAACGATGATTTAGAAGATAATAGACATTATACAACTAGTGGAATAAAAAAAATGATAAATGCTTTATGTGAAAAAATAATTGATATTGAATCATCTAATATTGTATCAGAATTAAACTACACAGGTATATTAAAATTTAATATAATAAAATTTTTAAATAAAAAACAGAAAGACAGTTTTAAAAATATTGATAACACATTGAATAAAATGATTCAAGAAATTGAAAATAATAATATTAAAAAAAAATATAATGATAATAAATATTTATACAGTGTTAATAATTATTTATCTGAACCTTACAATATTAACAACAAAATATTTATAGACTTTTTTAATTTAATGTTATCAAAAATAATAATTAAAATTGCAGAAAAATATTTAGAATCATCTGTATATATATATAATGCATTAATGGCAGTTAATTATAATTCTATAAATGAAAGAACTCAATCGCAAAATTGGCATAGGGATCCAGGTGGTTTAAAAATTATAAAGTTTTTTATATTTTTTGATGATGTTGATGAAAATAATGGAGCATTGGAATATATTAAAAATTCGCAATATACATCAAAAAATAGATTGACAAATTTATTTGAAAATAATGGAGAATCTATATATCCAATAACATACGAAGGTTCACAATATTATGAATACTTTAAAAATATGGTATCAGAACATAGATATATAGTTGAATGTAATAATGGTGATTGCGTACCGATTGATACATCTGGATTTCATCGTGCTGGTTTTGTAGAACCTAAAAAATATAGAAAATATTTACATGTACTATTTTTAACAAAAAATCAAATATTAAATAATAAAGATCCACATGATTTATATCAAAATGGATTTAACTACAATGTAATTAATAATATTGATATATATAATATTGATAATTGTTATGAAGAAAATGTTTCACAATATTTTTATAACAAATCTAACTAAATATATCCATGTTATGATTTAAATATTATTTTAACACTAACCCTATTATTATGACAAACTGTAGAGATATCAAAGTTTAATGATAATTATATTTATTTATACCATTATAACATTAATAACCATGTCCAAAAAATATTTATTAATTATAATTAATAATTAATAAATTGATTCTTGGAACTGTTCAATTTGGATTAGATTATAGTATTACAAATAAAACAGGAAAAGTAACAGAACAAGAATTGTATAAAATTTATTATTTTGATACTAATCAATATTATGGAGTGAGTGAAATTATTCTTTTAAAATATAAAAAAATATTTCCAAATATTCAAATTATAACAAAAGCTATTGAAGTATATAGTAATTAATTAATATAATAATTAAATGAAAAAATATATTAAACGCAATATTATAAATTTATAATAATAAATTTATAGTAATAATTATTATGGTAAATAATTTTGAAATTGAAAATATTTGTATCATATTACAAGGTTACCCTGTTTGTGAAGAACAATTAGTTAATGATATAATAAATTATAATAAAATTGGAGTTAAATATTTTATTGTATCAACATATGAAAATAAGGCACATAATTTATACGAAAAGCTTAAAGATATCAATATTGATTTATTTTTTTTTTACAATAATAATATTGGAAATATAAAACATTTCGATAGTAATAATGTATGTTTTTCATTTGATGAAAGTGAAATAATAGATGGTCTTCATATTGATTATTGGAACTGGTTAGATTTTAAGGATCATTGGGCAGAAAAATCAACATTTAAACAATATATAACCACAAGAAGAGGTATTAGTTTAGCAAATATAAAATTTCCAAATTGTTCTCATTATTTTGTTATAAGAGGAGATATGACAATTAATAATATGTTAGAAATTCTAAATAAATTAAAAACAGCTGATTTAAAAATAATAGATGATATAGCTAAAGAAAAAATAGTTGTAAAATATAATGATGAGCATAGATATGTTTATAATATAACAACATACTTTTTTTTTGGAAATAAACATGATATTAATAATTTTTTTAATGTTAATCGTTTTGTTGGTCCATCTAGGTGGGAAAAGGGACACCCAGAAAGATTAGCAATGAATGCATATATGTGTCAAATTAATAAATTAAACATACCAAAAAAACAACAATATGAATTATTTTTTCATCATGAAAAAGAATTTAATGTATCTTGGCCCAAATATAATTTGTATGGAATATGGGGGTAAAATATAGTACTTATTTTTTTTTACTAGTTATAAAATAATCATACCAATAATTATAAGTTTTATAATCATTTGGTGTACCCCAACATAAATAATTATCAACATTGAAAATTTTAGCTCTATAACCCATTTTAACTAATGGTTCTATCAAATTATCAATATAATATTCATTATTTGTTTTTATATTATGTTTATAAATATATTCTAAACCTTCCTTAAAATATTTACATTTTTTAAATAACATTGTTCCAATAATAGCATATTTATTAACACAATCATCAAATGGTTTTTTAACTGATACTCTCTTTATATTATTATTTAAATCAACATCAATCCAAGCATACATATGAGGATATAATTGACTTGTTGGATTATTTGAAAAACTCCATATTATTATATCAACATTTGAATCTTCAACTAATTCATTATATTTATTGATGTCATAATATACACCATTATCACATGCCGATATTAATATTGGTTTTTCTAAATCAATGTTACTATTAATAATAGCTATTTCACATGTACATGCTTGACCATCTGTAACATAATCAATTCCAATTATTTTTGATTCAGGAAAATGTTCAAGTATAGAATCTTTTATTTTATATTTAGTTAAATGTTCATCTTGACATATAAATATTTTATTAGATGTCTGTGGAAGACAATCTACGGCATTTATTATCATTGGTTTATTTTCTATATTAAGAAGAGGTTTAGGTATTGTATATCCAACATTAAAAAATCTGCTTCCTGCTCCAGCCATAGGTAATATCAAAGTTGTATTATATTTATCTTCAAATAACTTATTAAAATCTTTTTCTCTATTTAAAAAATAATTAGACCAAACTAAATATTCTTCTAAATCTTTTGGTGTACCCCATTGAAGCATTTTTTCTATTTCAAATATTAAAACCTTTAAATTATCTTGAACCATTAAATTATAAACCATACTAACATAAAATTCATTATTGACTGAAATATTTAAATCTACTAATTTATCAAAATATTTTTTAAGTATTCTACCAGATTTAAAATAATATGTGCCATTAGAAGCAAATTCGTTCATACGGTCGTTAGTGAAAGGTTTTTTCTCTTGTATTTGTTCCATTAACATATTAGATTCTTTAACAAAAGCATAATTATCAGTCCCTAACATATGAGGATGAAATCCTTTATAACAAGAAATAGCCCCATCTGCATCACCTATTTGATTTTTAAATTTATTATAATCCCATTGAGTTCCGTAATCACAATATGATACTATAACTTGTTCATCGTCATTAATTAGATTTTTTGCTTGTAATACAGCATCAACAGGACCTTTTCTATTATTTACACTAACTTCAAAAATATTAGCATTTGGTTTAATTTTTAGTAATATTTCTTTCATATTTGTTTCTATTAAATGTTTGTCGTTACAAATAAAAGTTATTTTATTTTCACCCGGAAAAAGATTAATAACGTGTTCAATTATTGGTTTACCTTCTACAAGTATAAGAGGTTTTGGTTCTTTATATCCAGCTTCTATAAATCGTTTACCGATACCTGACATTGGAATTATAATATGCATTAATAAAAAATAATAATACAACTTTAAATATATTTAAATAATCAATTATTATTATTATGAATGTATAAATTGATAGTTGAAAATAATGAATTGGAATTATCCATTGGACAAATTATTGATAAAATTAGATTTGAACCCAATAAAAAATATTTTAAACAAATAGATAATGAATTAATCTTAGTGAATAATGATTTAGTTTTAAATACTAATTTTATATGTCATCGTATTAATAAAGCTAATGAACTAAACCAAATAAATGAAATATTTGGTATTGAATTAGATATTAGAGATGATCATAAAACAGGTAAACTTATTTTAGCACATGATCCTTTTGTAGAAGGTGAAATATTTGAAGAATATCTTAAAAATTATCATCATAATACTTTAATATTAAATATAAAGTCAGAGAGAGTTGAAATAGAATGTTTAAAATTAATGGAAAAATTTAATATTAAAAATTATTTTTTTTTAGATTCTTCATTTCCCATGATAAATTTATTAAATCAAATATATTCATGTAATAAAATTGCATCCAGATTATCTGAATATGAATGCATTGAATTTACTGAAAATATTAAAAATATGATTGAATGGGTATGGATTGATTGTTTTACAAAATTACCACTAGATAAATTAACATTTATTAAAATTAAAAATATTGGGAAAAAAATTTGTGTTGTTTCACCCGAATTACAAGGACAACCTAATAAAATTAATGAATATAGAAATCAATTAATATACAATAATATAATTCCTGATTCTATTTGTTGTAAGGAGTATAATATTTATAAATGGATATAAAGATAACATATTAATTATAATTAAATGATTCAGGGAGTTATACTTGATTTTGATAATACATTATATGATTATGAATTTGCAAATCATAAAGCATTAGATAAAGTATTTATATTTATTGAAAATAATTATAAAATTAATTATAAATATATTAAACAAAAATATTCAGATATAAATTATAATATTAAGTTATCAAATAATTATGCTAATAAATTTAATAAATATATTTATTTTAAAAAATTATTAGAATCATTAAATATTAATTTGGAAATTTTAATAAATATTATTGATATATATTCAAATGAATTTAATAATAATATAGTTTTATATGATGGTGTATATAATTTTATTAAATTATTAAAAAATAATAATATTAAGGTTGCAATATTATCTAATAATAACTTTAAACAACAATATGATAAATTAGTCAAATTAAAAATAATTAATTTAATAGATTATATTCAAACAAGTGATGAATCTGGTATTGAAAAACCATATAAAACAATTTATTTAGAATTAATTGATAAAATGAAAATATCTATTGATAATTTATTAATGTTTGGAGATAATTTAGAACACGATATTAAACCATGTATAGAATTAGGAATTTATTCCTTTCTTTACAATAAAATAAATAAAAATAATTTAGAATTTAAAAATAATTTCATTGAATTTAACAATTATATTGACTTAATAAAATTATTTGAAGATTATTTTCAATCAGAAAAAGATTTGATTTATTTATCTAAATTATTTGGTCAATCAATTTTAAATATTCAAGGTCAAGGAGGAAATATATCAATAAAAACAAATGATAATAACTTTATTTTAATAAAGTCATCTGGATGTATTTTAGGTAATATGGATCAAAATAATGGATTTTGTGTTGGAAATAATAATGAATGCTTAAAATTACTAGAAAATAACATGACTGACTTGACAACAATTAAATTATTTGGTAATAAGTATCCGTCAATGGAAACATTTTTTCACTGTTTTATGAAAAAATATACTGTTCACTTACATTTTACACTAGCAAACTTTTTTTTATGTTCTAATAAAATTAATGAATTAACTAATTTAGATATTAATCATAAAATTATTGGTTATTATCCACCTGGAATACATCTTGCCAACGAAATATTAAAAGTATATGATTCTATTACCAATTTATATTTTTTACAAAATCATGGAACTATAATAACAGCTGATACTATTGAAGAAATATTACTTATATACACCAAATTATTTAATTACTTTAACATTATATTTGACAACAATTTTAATTTAGAATTTGAAGCATTTGAAATAACAAAAATATTAAATAATAATTTTAATAAAACTATTGTTACAAGACCATATTATGGCATAAATTCAGATTTACTAATTAATATTAAATATTGTTTCCCAGATCTAGCAGTATATATTAATAGTATACATCAAATAAAAAATATTAATGAAATTAGTTTGATACCAGATATATTAATAATTAATAATAATATTTTCATAATTGCTTCTAGTTTAACAAAATTGTATTGTGTAATTGAAACATTAGATAAATATGCATTATTATGTAAAAATTATGATAAATTAACAGTAATAAATAGTAATCAAATACAAAATATGGAACAAGAAAAATATAGAAAAAACAACTAATATTTAAAAAAATAATATTATATTAAATAAATGAATGAATATAATATTATTTTATTTAAAAATTTAAACTATCAAATAATAAAAGATATAGATGAAACTGAAAGAAATATTGGATATTCTAAATTTAATAATGTAAAGTTAGTTGGAAGAAATTTTTTTTATCCTAATGTACTTTTATTTGATGAGAATAATATGGTAATTTCACCATATGATGAAAAAGTAATGTCGTTAAATAAAGATTCATTTTATGATAATAATAAATATGAATTACCATCAAATATTACATATGATAAAAAAATAATAACCGAACCTATGTTTTTTTTTATTTATAATTATGATAATTATTATCATTTTTTATATGATACTCTTCCATATTTATATACATATATATATCTTAAAACTAAAATTTCAAATTTAAAATTATTAGTAAATTATCCTAATAAATTTGAAAAAAAATTTTATAAATTTATTACTGATTTTTTAGAAAAAATAATTGATTTAAAAGATATGATTATACATGATGAATCTAACTTATATGAACAAATTTTTATATCTAGTTCATTAACACATGGAGGTTTTTCAAATAATCCACCGAGGAAAGAAGTATTTGAAATATTTAATTTAATAAAATTGAATTCTAATTGTCATAAAAGTTTCTCGAAATTTGTTTATATTTCTCGAAGAACATGGATAAATAAAGATAAATCAAATATAGGAACAGATTATACAACTAGACGAAAAATGATGAATGAAGACGAATTAGTTAGTAAACTAACTAATTTAGGATTTTCAGAAGTGTTTGCAGAAAATTTATCAACTGATGAAAAAATTAATTTATTCTCTAACGCTAAAATTATTGTTGGGAGTATAGGTGGAGGTATGGCAAATTTATTATTTTCAAATAAATCTACAAAATCTTTAATTTTAGTTACACCTTATTTTTTAGAAATAAACAATAGATTTAAATATAGTATGGAAACATCTGATTTTAACTATTTTAATGATATTCAAACATATAAAGAAGACAATACAATACCATTATATTGCAGAGCCAAAATAACAAATAAAAATTCACCATTTTACAACAAAATTGGAGAAATTACCGAATATTCAAATAAAAAATATAAATTAAATATTTCAAATAATGATGTAGCTGGATTTAATAATTTATTATCATTTGATTCTGAATTATTTAGTGATTTAGAATTAGAATTACTTGATAAAGGTCTTAATAGCCCCTATTTTGTTAATATTAATTCATTGATTGACCAAATATATAAACTTGTTCGTTAATTTATAATATAAATTTATATTATAAATTAAATGAAAATATGTTTTATAATATGTGGACAACCCAGATCAATAGATTTAACTTTAATAAATATTGAAAAACTATTTGAACAACATGAAATTTATTATAATATATGTTTAACAAATAACTTTAAATCTTACGAAAAAGAATATTTAAATAGTTCATTTAATTTACAAAATATTATAACCAATAAAAATTTAAAGCAAATGTTATTAGTTAATGATGTTCAGTCATCGGAATTTAGAAATTATTTAAATTACACCAATAAAATAAAAAAAATAATAAATGTTATAGAAAATGATTATGATCTATTTATATTAATTAGAAGTGATTTTACTTTTTGTTCGATAGATTTTTTAAGTGATATAATAGATGATAATTGTTTATATTTATCAACTAACACTAGTAATAAATTAATTGTTACTAAAGAAAAATTAAATGACAACATTATTATAACAAAAAACTTTAGTTTATTATGTAAATTAAAATTACTTTATGATTTTAGTAAAGAAAATAAAAATTTTTTGGAAATTAATCTTTTCAATTTTTTAAAAAACAACCAAATTCAATATTATTTAATTAATATTAATTATAATTTAATATTATCAAGATGTAATATGATTGCAATTTCAGGAGATTCTGGATCCGGTAAAAGTACATTAATGAGAAGTATTTCTAAATTATTTAACAATAACTTTACACTGTTAGAAACAGATAGATATCATAAATGGGAAAGGGGTAATATAAATTATTTTCAATATACTCACTTAAATCCATATGCTAACAATTTAGATAAAATGAATATTGATATATATAATTTAAAAATAGGTAATAATATTTATGCAGTAGATTATGATCATTTAACTGGTAAATTTACTCCTGAAAAAAAAATAGAATCAAAAAATAATATAATATTATGTGGATTACATACTTTATATAATGATATTACAAATAATATTATTGATATTAAAATATATATGGATACTGATAGAGAAACTATTAAAAAATGGAAAATTAAAAGAGATGTTGAAGAAAGAGGATATTTATTAGAAGAAGTATTAAAACACATTGAATCAAGAGATAAAGATTACTTAGATTTTATTGATAAGCAAAAAGATAATGCTGACATAATTGTCAAATTTTATGAAAAAGATAAAAATATAGTATGTGATGTAATTATTAAAAATACACAATTTATTAGTAAATTTTTATTGGTTCCTTATGAAAATCAAATATTTGAAGAAAATATGATAACTATCAATTTAAAATATAACATTTACGAAAATATTAATGATATTATTAATAAAATAATTAATTGATATTACATCTAATTTGTTTGACTACAAATATATTATTTATCAACATTAGATAATTATGTTTATTGTAAAATATAAACTAATAACAAACCAAATAATGAAAGGACAATTATATATTATAAAACAAATTATGAATATATGTGTTGTTATGTTAAATGGTTTTTAATTAAAGAATTAATTAATTAATTTATTAATGCTTAATAAATTAATTATTGGTACCGTTCAGTTTGGGTTAGATTATGGAATTACAAATAAATCTGGTAAAGTTAATAACGATGAATTAGATAAAATATTTGCATTTTGTTTTAATAATAAAATCAATACGTTTGATACCGCACAAGATTATGGAACTAGTGAAAATATTTTATCCAACTATAAAATAAAATATCAACAATTTAATATTATTACAAAAGCCAAATTTATAAATAAGGATATAAATGAAACAATAAAAAAATCTGTAGAAAAATTTAATAAAATTAACTATTTTTTATTACACTCTTACAATGATTATAATAATAATATAATTAATACCTTGATTGATTTTCAAAAAAAAGAATTAATTGATAAAATAGGTGTATCCGTATATAATGTAGATGAAGCAATATTATTATTAGATGATTCTAGAATTAATGTTATACAAATACCATTTAATTATATAGATTCACAATGGGATAATGAATTATTTATTACAAAATTACAATCTAGACCTGATATAGAAATACATGTAAGAAGTATATTTTTACAAGGAGTTCTATTAAATCCAATTATTAATAAACCTACTAATATTGACCAAAAAGATTTAGATAAATTAAATAATATAATAAATGAATTAACTAATGAATTTAATTTAAATAAATTAGAATTATGTTTTGCATATATTAATAGTTTTAATTGGATCAATAAATTTCTAATTGGTATAGATAATTACGAACATTTAATTTCAAATTATAATATTATTAATAAAAATTTAAAATTAACAAATGAACAAATACAAACAATAAAACAAAAAACTACTAACATTAATAAAATATTATGTGATCCATCTAAATGGAGATTTTAATTTAATCTTTGAAATCCACCATGAGCAACAGGACCTTTTAAATACTGTTCACAAGTATTATTCTCCATATCTAATTTATATTTATTTACAAATGACTCTATTGTTTGTAAATATTTTTCAATAACTTGTTTATTATGAGCACATGTCATATATAATGCATAAGTACTTAAATAACCATGTTCTAACATTTCTTGAATAAATAATGTTTTAACTACCAATGGATTTGGATAATTGAATGAAAATCCAGTAATTGATGGTAATCCAGATACAATAATATTAACTCCTAATTTTTCAGAAATATTTTTAAGTCCAGATTGAAAATATTCACCTAATTCTTTTATATAATCACCCACATTATTATTCACAAATTTATTTATTGTAGCTAATCCAGCTGTAAATCCAATACCTTCAGTCCAATATGTTGATGAAATAAATGTATCTTGTGCTATTTGCATAATTTCTTTTTTACCTAAAACAACACCTAATGGAAAACCATTAGAAATTGTTTTACCAAAAACAGCAATATCTGGTTCAACATTTAACATTTTATGTAACCCGCCATTTGTAATTCTAAAAGCAGATGTAACTTCATCAAATATTAAAACACAATTATATTTAGTGGCTAGTTCTCTTACTTTTAAAAGAAAATTATCTTCTGGATATGTATTTCTCATTGGTTCCATTATAATTACGCCAATTTCTTGTTCTTCTAATAATTTTTCTAATTCATTTATTTTATTGTATGTAAATGGATAAATTGAACCTTCTAAAGTTGGTGGAACACCTGCAGTTGAAAGACCTGCAAGTAAATGTTTATCTAAACCGGAACTATTAATATTTGTTGCTAAATACCAATCATGCCAACCATGATAACCACAAAATGCAACTTTATATTTATTAGTATATGCACGTGCTATTCTTATTGCTACAGAACAAGCTTCTCCCGATGCTCTTGTATATCTTGCCATTCCAGCCCAAGGATGTAATTCGATTAATTTTTCAGTTAATGCAACTTCATTTGGGTGATTTAAGGTTGACATTGAACCTCTATTAATACAATTAATTACTGCATTATTTACATCTTTATCACTTGCCCCTAATATACAAGATCCAATACCATTAATACCCATATCAATATATTTATTACCATCCAAGTCTGTAACTTCTATTCCTTCAACTTTTGAATAATATGATGGCCAATTATCTGGTAAAAACATTTCAGGGCGTTTAGATAATAGTTGAGTACCTCCAGGTATTAATGTTTTAGCCTTTTTATATAATTCTTGACCAGTTTTTTTTATAAAATTAGTATTTTTAATTAATTGGTATTGTTCATAATTATCATCTAAAAATGTTAGTATTTGTTCAAACGAAAAATATGTTTGATCTTTAAAATTATTAAAAATAAATTTGGCAACTTCATAATCTTGTACTTTATCAATACTTAAATGTAATCCATTAAAATTATTTTTTAATTCTAATTCATTTAGTTTACAATCAAATCTATGAATTTGAAATATATTTGAATAATAATTTATTTTTAATCTAATACAACCTGTTACATGTTCCCTAATATCTTTTTCATTAAGATGTATATAATCTAATACTTTTCTATTAAATATCTCAATATCTGAACCTTCTGGATAAATTACATTTTTATCATTTTCATCAGTATTATATAAATAATCTATTTTACTATCCTTAAAGTGTTCAATCATTTTATCTAAAATTTGATAATCCAAATATGGACAATCACATGTAACTCTTACTATAATATCAGGATTTAATAGTTTAACTAAACTATAATATCTATTAATTAAATCTCTTTCATCTCCTCTATAACAATCTATTGATAACTTGTCACATAAATTTTGTATCATATCATCTTCTATATTTGTCGAGGTTGCTATTACTATTTTATTAACATATTTTGATAATTTAATTCTATTATATATTGTTTCAATTATCGTTTTACTATTTAATTCTTGAAAAACTTTATTAGGAAATCTAGAAGATCCACAACGTGCTTGCGCTACAACTAATATCATTAATTAAAAATAATGATTATATTTTTAAATATAAATCAAACATATATAAACAATTATTTTAATTAATAATTAAAATGCTCAATAAATTAAAAAATAGCGTAGCTGAATTAATTAATGATAAAGTAATTTTTATTACAGGTGGAACTGGTTCATTTGGTAATGAACTTACTGAAGTTTTATTAACATACTATTCTCCTAAAAAAATAATTATATTCTCACGAGATGAATTTAAACAATATACAATGAAACAAAAGTTTCCAGAATCTAAATATCCACAAATTAGATATTTTGTAGGAGATGTTAGAGACTATGATAGATTGCTAATGGCAACAAGAGGTGTTGATGTCCTTTTTCATGCGGCTGCAATGAAACAAGTAGACACAATTGAATATAATCCATTAGAAGCAATTAAAACAAATATTCATGGTACTGAAAATATTGTAACAGTATCAATTATGAATAATATTAAAAAAGTTATTGGTATCTCAACAGATAAATGTGTAAGCCCTGCAAATTTATATGGTGCTACTAAATTATGTTTAGAAAAATTAATTATACACGGAAATATAATGGCTGGTAATGATGGACCTATATTTTCTGTATTAAGATATGGTAATGTATTTGGTTCTAGAGGTTCGGTTGTACCATTATTCAAGAAACAACAAGAAAATGGAGAATTTACTATAACTGATGAAAAAATGACAAGATTTACACTAACATTACGTCAAGCTATTAATTTTGTATTGAATTCAGCTTCTATTATGAAAGGTGGTGAAATATTTATTCCAAAATTACCAAGTTATAATATTTTACAATTAGTTAAATGTATGGATCCAAAATCCAATATCAAAATTAAAGTTATTGGAAAAAGACCTGGAGAAAAAATACACGAAGCAATGGTTTCATCTTTAGAATCATATAGAACTGTTGTTTTAGATGATTATTTAGTTGTACTACCTGAAATTAATATCAATAATTATTCATGTTATGGAACTAAAATGATGTCTGAAGATACAGAATATTCATCTGGTAACAATGAACTAATTGATAATAATCATTTAATTAATTTAATAAATACATATTAATCTTTAATATAATCTTTTTAATATAGTTAAACCATTATTATTTAAATATCTTTCATATAATACCCAATTTTTATTATTAGCTAAAAATTCTTCTATTGCTCTCCATAATCCACATGTAATTTCTTCAACTGGAAATCCAGATGATAATGATTGGTTTTTTATGTCAGAACCACATCTTAAACTTTCACCATATTCTGCATCTACAGTTGTATCATGCATTACAATATATTTATTTGTTATTTTACTAAATTTATCTAATTCTCTTTTTAATTGACCATATACATGCCATGTATCAATAAATGTCATATCAACATTTTCTTTTAATTCAAGATTCAAATCATTAACCCATACATATTTAACATTTAAATTTGTATTATATTGAGAACAACAATATAATAATTCTTTAACATCACATTCTGATAAATCATTTAATATAAGACTTTTTTTATTTTTTTTATTTAAAATTAATCCGCGAGCTAAGGCCCATGATGATACACAACCTCTTACACCTAATTCTAATATACTTTCACATTCAGATGCATAATTACATATTGTTGGTAAATGTTGATTTATATCACTTGGTTCTACACATAGTTCATTATATTTATTATTTATTTTATCCATTAAATAATTAAATAAATAAATCTTTTCCTAGAACGCATTAGTTATTTATAAGACGCATTAGATTTAAATAAATAATTTATTAATATAATTAATGGATAATATAAAACAAATAGATAAATTATTTATAAACATAATTGATTGCTATAATAATCATCAATATTCAAAATCATTAGATAAATTAAAAATATTATTTAATAATAGAATAATTAATGAACATATACTTCAATTAATGATAAATATTTATTCAATTTTTGAAAATTTTGATAAATCATTAGAACTTGCTAATATGTTAATATATAAATTTCCAACTAATCAAAACTTTCAAATTAATTTTGATATTTTAGAAAAAATTAATAAAATAGATTTATATGATAACTTATTAAAACAAGTTGAAAAATATAATGATAATACCGATAATAATAATTTAATCATGCAACTAAAAAATAAAATAAATAATAATAATTACATTAAAAATAAACAATTTGTAGACGATTTTAAAAATTCGATTATTTCATCTGAAAAATATACTGAAAAATTAATTGAATATTTTAATTCAAAATATTTAGATAAAATAGATGAATATTCAAAACTAATTAATACACCAAAAGAAATTATTTTATCTGATCCAAAAATAGAATTTAGATATTTTTGTTGGAATTATTTACCAATTTTACGACAAGTATCTCATCCAACACTTGAATATGGTAAAACTAAAGAAGCTGTTTTAATTGAATTTAGATGTTTACCTCATTTAGAGTTTGTTATTAGAAATACACTTATTAAATTAGGATCAGAATGGTCTTACACTGTCGTTTGTGGTAATTTAAATTTTGAATATGTTAAATCAATGTGTAAATTAATATTTCCTAATATTCAAATAATAAAATTAAATTATGATAATCTAGACACTAATCAATATTCTACACTTTTAGCATCTGTTGATTTTTGGAATTTATTTACTGGAGAAAAACTATTAATACACCAAGAAGACACATGTACTTTTGGTACAAATATAGATGATTTTATTAATTGGGATTATATTGGTGCAGCATGGCCTAATCCAGATAATAAGAATTATGTAGGAAATGGTGGTTTTAGTTTAAGAACAAAGAAATGTATGATTGATATAATTAATTCAAAATCAATTACTAACACTAATTATGTATTTGAATATAGTCACTGTAAAGTTCCTCCAGAAGATGTTTATTTTACAATTAACATGCTTGAACTTTCTATTGGAAAACTAGCTACTCGTGATGAAGCCATTAAATTTTCAAATGAAGAATTTAGTAATCCATTAGCATTTGGTGGTCATAATTTTCCATCTTATGATAACAATTGGAAAAAACTTATGTATACCAGAGTTATATGTGATTATTTGATAAAACATCAAAATATTTTATTTTAAATAATAATTTGATATATAATTAAAGATAAATAAATATATCAAATTATATGATTCCAAATATTGTTCATTTTAATTATGGACTAATGCCACAAAATGAAGATTTTTTATTTACATATTATATTGCTGTATTATCATGTAAATTAATTAATAATCCAGATAAAATATATTTTCACTATCATTATGAACCAAAAGGTTATTGGTGGGATAAAACTAAAGTATTAGTCGATTTAATAAAAATAGATGTTCCCACACATATTGGAAATAAACCAATCAAAAAGGTAGCACATAAATCAGATATTGCCAGAATGATGGCTTTAAAAAAATATGGTGGTGTATATTTAGATATAGATACAATTTGTATTAGAAGTTACAAAGATTTACTACATAATAAATTTGTAATTGCAAATGAAATAACTGAATCAGGGAAAAATATGGGTTTATGTAATGCTATAATGATGTCTGAACCAGAATCAAGTTTTATAAATGATTGGTGGAATAATTATGAAAACTTTTTTAATCCAGATGGTTGGCAAGAAGCATCTACAATGTTACCATTAAAAGTATCAGAATTAAATCAAAACCTCACTATACTTAAACCATCTAATTTTCTTTTACCTAGCTGGGAATCAACTGATATGATATTTGAAAAAGAAAATAATATTCACGAAGATTTAATTGTTCTACATTATTGGAATCAATATTCTATTAATAAATATTTAAATCAAATTAAAAATTTTGATTGGATATTAGATAATTCACATACCTTATATGGTAAAGCATTAATTAATTTAATATCTAAAATACCACTAACCAAATATAAATCATATGACATTACTTGTAAAAATATATTTGACAATATAAATATAACAGACTTTAATAAATTAAATTATACTAATTTTCAATCAATAAATGAAATTACTAACATGTATAATAAATCAACTAATCTAATTGTTTCATCCAAATTTAAAAACGATTTACAAATTATTGGTGAATCATCTGTTAGAGTTTTTAATAAAAATTTTAATTTACAACAACCATTAAATATTATTGCAAATACAAATAATTTAAATTGTACTGTAGATGTAAACAATGATAATAAATATATTAAATTGACCATGACAAATATACAAAATAATACAATAATTAATATAAGCCAAGATTTAAATCAAACGGTTATATTTAATGTTATATTAAATCCAACAATATATATTTTTCCAGAAAATTATAATATTAATAAACCTATTAAAAATATAAGTATTACTCCTGTAATCAATATTCCTAATATGAAGTTTACAATAAATACTGATTATATAAATGATAATTTAGCATATGTTAATATTAAACACAATATTTTAGATAGAGGATGGGATGAAAATCTATATTTGGATGTTCAAGTTAATAATAAAAATTTTTATTTTTATGTTGGGAAAAGTTTTGAACCAGAAATAAATATTGTATTACATATAACTGAAAAATTAGAATACAATGATAATAATATACAATTGCGAAAACCAGCATTTGAATTTCAAAAATATTTTAAAGAATAAAAAAGTAATAATGAATAATGAACATAATTATTTATGGTCATAATGGTTGGATTGGAAACTATGTAACAGATTTTTTCGATAGATCTAATATAAAATATTATAAATCACAATACAGAGTTGATGATGAAATAAACATTGAGTCTGAACTAGTTAATGTTAATCCAACACATATGTTATGTTTAATAGGAAGAACTCATGGTACAATTAATGATAAAAAATATACTACCATAGATTATTTAGAACAACCCGGTAAATTATATGAAAATGTTAGAGATAATTTATATTCTCCTATATTCTTAGCAATTTTATCTAAAAAATATAATAAACACTTAACTTATTTAGGTACAGGATGTATTTTTGATTATGATACATCCCATCCATATGGTCAAGAAATTAATGGATTTACAGAATCAGATAAACCAAACTTTTTTGGTTCATCGTATTCTATTGTTAAAGGTTTTACTGATAGACTTGTGCATCAATTTGAATCTTCTGTATTAAATTTAAGAATACGTATGCCTATTACTGGTGATTTATCATCAAGAAATTTTATATCAAAGATATTATCATATGAAAAAATTTGTTCAATACCCAATTCAATGTCTGTACTACCAGATTTAATTCCAATTATGTTTCTTATGATGACTAATAATGAATTAGGAACATATAATTTTACAAATCCAGGCTTAATATCACATAATCAAATATTACAAATGTATAAAGATTTAGTTGATCCAAATTTAACTTGGTCAAACTTTACAATTGAAGAACAAAATCAAATACTAGCTTCAAAAAGATCTAATAATTATTTATCAACAACTAAACTTGAAAATAAATATCAAGTACCTAACATCGTAGATAGTGTTAAAAATATTTTAATGAATTTATCTAAAAAATAACAATTATTATTTAAAAAAATATTATTAATTTATACTAATGAATAATATTTTAGTAACAGGCGGATGTGGATTTATAGCATCTAACTTTTTAAATTATATGGTGCCCAAATATTCCAATGTAAATTTTATTAATTTAGATATTATGTATTATTGTGCATCATTAGATAATATTAAAGTTGCAGATAAGTCTAATTATGAATTTGTTAAAGGTAATATAAATGATTACAATCTAGTAGTCTATTTATTAAAGACTAAAAAGATTGATACAATTATACATTTTGCAGCACAATCACATGTTGATAATTCTTTTCTTGAATCGTTAAAATATACAGAAGATAATGTTAAAGGAACACATACACTTTTAGAAGCTGTTAAAAATACAAATGTTGATATTAAATTTATTCATATAAGTACTGATGAAGTATATGGTGAATCTAATTTAGATGAAGAACCAAAACATGAAAAAGATATAATGTGTCCAACAAATCCATATGCAGCATCAAAAGCAGCAGCAGAAATGATAATTAATTCATATATTCATTCTTTTAATTTAAAAGTAATTATAACTAGAGGAAATAATGTGTATGGTCCCAATCAATATCCAGAAAAATTAATTCCAAAATTTATTAAATTATTAAATGATAATGAAAAATGTACAATACATGGGAATGGCAGTTCATTACGTAGTTTTATTCATGTGAGTGATGTAGCAACTGCTGTTGAATGTATTTTATTAAATGGTCAAATTGGTCAAATTTATAATATAGGATCAGATGATAAAAATGAAATATCTGTTTTAGATGTTACCAAACTTTTAATTAAATTAATCAAAAATACAGATGATTATGAAAAATATATTGAATGGGTACAAGACAGACCATTTAATGACAAAAGATACTTTATTACTAATCAAAAACTAAAGAATCTTGGGTGGACTCAAAAAATATATTTTGAAGATGGTATTAAAGAATTATTAAATGAAATAAAACAATAATTATTATTAATTTTTACAACTCGTTAATTTAATAATAATTTTCCAATTTTTTTACTGGGAAAATAAAAAAAATCGCACGTGCAATACCGAATTAACTAATAAGATAAATAAAATTGAGGAAGAGCTTAATCAACTAAAAAATCTAATAAAAAGTTAAATTAAATAATATATTTAAACAAATTTAATAAAATCAAATCCTGTGTATGGTACCAATACTTTTGGTACCTTAATACCTGTATCGGTCTGATTTTGTTCACATATAATACAAAGTGTACGAGTTGTCGCGCATAATGTTGAATTTAACATATGTACATATTCTTTATCTTTATTTGTTGATGGTGTATTTTGACCAATATATTGGGTGTCTAAACGTCTAGCTTGATAATCTGTACAATTTGAACAAGAAACTAATTCACGAAATGTATTAGATGCAGGAAAATAACCTTCCAAATCATACT
>JACCDO010825991.1_pt1 | contig 24992 bp, 18 predicted proteins | sample 7446101 | NCBI WGS metagenome assembly JACCDO01 (sample SAMN15323440, study PRJNA562643) | freshwater metagenome | isolation source: river surface water | place: USA:Blue River Watershed | collected 2017-08-16 | reverse complement strand
GCTGATCATCCAAAAACAAGTTGGTCTGGAAAGCATTCCAATTTCCACCCACCTCAAATTTCATCTTATTGAAAGACTTGTCCACCCGAACATCTCCATTCAAGGTCTTGTTGACCGGCTCCACGTTGAGCACCGAAAACAAGCGATTGATTCCAATGAAGTCCGTCGTAGTCACCAAGTCATTTCGCTTGCGCTGGTAGTTGGCATTACCAAAGACCATCAGTCCTGAAAACATGTCAAAATGCGTGTAGCTGAGAGTATGAGTATTGAAAATACCATTGTCAAGGGCCCGATTTCCTCGAAAAAGGGCATTGTAATCTTGCAAGAGCAAGCCTTGCGCTAGCTTCTGACTATCCATAAAGTTGGCTTCCGTACCCCAGCGGTAGGTCAAGGAGCGATTGGAGGTCAGGTTCCATTTCGCATACATCGCAGGCAACACCAACAGCCGGTACTGCTCTAATTTTTCTCCCAACTGCGTATCGCTCCACTGGAAGCGATGGAGATTTGCAGATGGGCTAAGTACCCAATCCTTCCATTTGGTTTTCCAACTCATTCCGAGATAGGTATCTTGGAAATCAAATTCGTTGTCATTCACAAACGCATCAAATCGCTGGCTGGAACCCACCTGTCCAAGGCCGCTCACAAAATTCTGACTGAGCTGCTGCATCCCAAGGGACCAATTGAGGTGATTGGTAGGGTTTAGGATAAAATAGTAATTGAATACTCCTTCTAAAGTTTCCGTATGGAGTTCCTGGTTTTGAAGGAGACGGTAGCTTTCTGCATTTGGAATCGCATACAGACCTACAAGTGGCTTGACCGAGGAGGTAAGGTCCAAGAAAGGATCTGAAAACTTCTTCTCCCAGTTCATTTCCATGCTAAACACTCGCTTTTCGCTAGGGGCAGCATACCACTCTAGCTTTTGCTGCAAGGCATAGGGATTGCGTGAAGACAGCGTGTTGATGTTTTGGGTAAAGTTCCCAAAACTAGAATTGAGCAGGTTCCCATTCTGAATCTCCGAAAGTTTTCCAAAAATGCTGTACTTGATGTAGGTCTCTACTTTGGGCGTGTAGGTGATGGCATACTTGGCCAAACCAGACTTATTTTCTACCGCAGAGGAAGACAAGAGTTCCTCTTTGTTATTTTGTCCGGTATTCAAATAGGTCCGTAGGGAACTGCTTCCCAATTCATTGTTTGACGTAGACCCGATGATAAAGCCAGTATGCCTCCATTTGGCAGATGGGGAATAATTCAAATTCAAGGCTGCTAAGTTCGTTTCAAGCGAATTGGCATTGGAGCGAGTGGCCATTGGAATCCCCAAATCCTCCCCATTGACTTGTACTCGGGATCCAGCACGAGTGGCAAGTCCTTCCATACCTCCCGAAAATCGAAAATAATCCGACAAGGTAAAGGGCTGCTCCCCTACATTATTCGTACCGCCAATAAAGTTGACATTGAGTTTGGGAGCATAGTAAAACGTATTGGCATGGGCCAAATACCGTTTCTGAGGACCTATTCCTCCAGTCAAGTCGCCAAAGACCATGTTTTTCTTGCCGTCCTTCAGTTGAATATTGAGTGCCAAAGACTCGTTGGTATCTAGCCCGCGCATGGGCCCAACTTCGTTGAAGTTTTTCAAAACCTGTACCCGATCTACCGCATTGGCGGGCAAGTTTTTGGTGGCCAATTTGGTATTCCCATCCATAAACGGCTTCCCATCGATCAGCACCTTGTCTACATTTTTGCCTTGCACCTTGACACCACCCTCCTCATCTACCTGAAAACCAGGAAGTTTTTCCAAGACATCCTCGAGTTTTCGTTCGGTGCCTGTAGTGAACGCATCTGTCTTGTAAGTGAGCGTGTCTCCCCGCATGGTCACTGGCATTTCAGAGACTACCTCCACTAGCCCCAGTTCCGTATCATTTTGCTTGAGGCGCACTACCTGGGGGGTATCCGGATTCCAATCCGAAACCACTTTTTCGAATTTCAAGTAGCCCACGAAAGATACCCTTAACAAGTAGGTGGCTCCCTCCGCCAGGGTCACTTTGAACTTGCCTTCATCGTTGGAAATGCCAAATCCTGAAATTTTCTGTGTATTCTGGTTGATGGCGACCACATTGGCATAGGCAATGGGCCGATTTAGGCTATCCAGCACAAACCCAGTCAGTGGCTTGGTTTGAGCAAAGGAAGAAAGAGCCAGCACGACAAAGCAGGCGAGCAGTCCTATTTTTTTTACGGTCAACATGGAGCGGGTAATGTTAAAGAGCAAGTGGCTAGAACCCTTTTGCAAGGGAACAAGAAAGAAAGGAATCGGCCTTAGTTGCCAATTCGTATTTCCATTCTGTTCCCATCTCCAGGCTTGCCTTGGTAGCGGTTCATCATTTGCTTCATGCCTTCTTCTTGCACGGTTCGGAATTCTGCCTGCGTAATTTCTTTTCCTTTGGAAGGGCGCTCGATGACCACTGGATTGGCAGAAGGATTCAGTTCAATTTTTTCACAGATCAATGTTCTACCTTGATTCTGAACTTCCAAAATCAAACCCGGAAGCCCAAAAAAGTTTTCTGGTCCATGAGAAACGGGAATCTCAGGCGTAAACCATACCGTAACTTGTAGGGTATCTTTTACGTTTTCCATTTCAGTCATTCCAGTAGAAAATCGCTTGCTGTCAACGATGCGTGTGTAGCTCGCCTTTTGAACGGTATAGTTTCCTACTTTTTTGGTTTCCTCAGAAAGCACCCATTCTACTGGCTCGAGCATATCTTTGACCAAATAAGCCTTCCCCATCATGTCTTGTTCTTCCAAAAAGCTTTGATCAGCAATGTTTTTGTAAAGGGTCGATCCTTCTCCACTAGAAGCCACCATAAAAACCGCTCCGCCTGCAGAAGCAGTAGCCGGACCACCTCCCAAACTTTCTTCTTTCTTCCAAGTAGACTCGGTTTGATTAAAGGATAAGATGTAATTCTGTTCCATCTGCTTCTTGAGTGAAGCCTGAATCTGTGCCATTTGCTCAGGCGCCATTTTGGTAGAATCCATTTTAATGGTGAAATTGGAAGAAGACTTGTAATAGGCTCTGCCGGTAAATCCTTGTGCAAAAGCGGCCTGTAGGCCTATCCCTAAGAAAAGAAGTAGTGAAAGAGTTGCGATTGTACGTTTCATAGTTGTGTTGTTTTACCCTACAAAAGAAGGGAAGAGAAACCAATATACGAGTTAAGCAGTGTTAACGTGTGTTAACACAAATTTTAGGATAAATTCTATCCCCCTACTTTTAGGCCATGAAGAAGTTAGAATTCAAGCGGATTGGATTGCTTATCGGGGTCACCCTGCTGGTTACCCTTGCTATCCAAACTTGGAGGATTGGGACGCAGTGGGATATTCTGCAATCGGAACTGAATCAGGACATTCAGCAAGGCTTCGATCGTGCGGTTGAAAATTACTATGCAGAATTGGCCAAGTCGGATGTGTTTGCCTTGACGGACGCAGACTACAACTTTTCTGCAGCGGATAGTGCTTCTTCAGATACCTCTTTTATGCGGAGAGCAGTTGCCAGCCCTTTGTTTAAAGAAACGCTGAAACTGCAACGGAAAGACCCAACCGGAAAGCAGAACCTAGTAATGGAAACAAGCAGCGCTTTCGATTCTCTAAATACCCCCGCTGAACTAGCCATTTTCAGTCCCGATAGCATCCCAGGAGCAGGTGCAAAAATCATAGAAATCAGGGCCTTGAAAACCAATGCAAAGGATTCCCTTCGTATCCAGACCATCGACATCTCTCCTACTGTGGGAACAATCGATCGAAAGCAACTGGATTCCATCCAGGTAGATCAAATCAATAAAATTCAGATTTTCAGAGGAAAGACTGCCGTCGATAGTTTGAATGCCATCGAACGTTTTACCAGCAAAATTATCTTTTCCATCATCCGAGACACGCTGGATCTACCCAAATTGACCCAACATTTAGAAACTGAATTTGAACGCAGTGGCATTGCACTCGACTACCGTCTACACTTTACGGAGCTAAATTCGGATAGCTTTGCCCGAAATTCCATCGCCAAGGAAATTGTATTGCCCTACAAAGTAGGCTCTCGCTCTACTTTTCTTCCCGCTGGGAAAAGTTTAGATCTGTACTACGACACCAGCTACCTGACCTTGTTTAAGCGGGGCTTGGTAGAGGTGCTCTCATCTGTATTGTTTTTAGGCATCCTCTCCTTTGCGTTTTTCTACCTCTACCAAACCATCAAAAACCAAAAGGAAATTGCAGAAATCAAGCAAGACTTGATTGCTAACATCACCCACGAATTCAAAACCCCAATCGCCACTACCCTGACCGCCATTGAAGGCATACAGCAGTTTAACCCCAGCAAGGATCCCGAGAAGACCGATCGCTACCTGGACATTTCCAAAGTTCAATTGCAGAAACTGGATCAGATGGTGGAGAAACTCTTGGAAACGGCCGCGCTGGACTCCGATCAATTGGTCTTGAAAAAAGAAGGGATTGATCCTGCACCGGTATTGACCCAATTGGTGCAAAAATTTCAAACCCTGGCTCCAGAAAAGGAATTCACCTTGCTCCTCCCCCCTTCTTGCAGGCCAATCGAAGTTGACCCCTTTCATTTCGAACAGGTGATTTCCAACCTGCTGGACAATGCCGTCAAGTATGGGGGGAATCGCATTCAACTGCGCTTGACGCAAAATACAGCTACGCAAATTCAGGTCGAAGACAATGGGGGCAGTTTGAGCCCGGAGCAGGCAAAACATATTTTTGAGCAGTTTTACCGAGTGCCGAAGGGAAACCTCCACGAAGTCAAAGGATTTGGTATCGGTCTGTATTACGTCAAAAAAATAATGGAAAAACATGGAGGGAGCGTTTCCCTTCAGACCAGTAAAAACTCAACCCAATTCACCACCGATTGGCTATGAGCAACATTCGCATAGTACTAGCAGAAGACGAACTTGCCCTAGGCAGCATCGTCAAAGAAAGTTTGGAGAGCCGTGGCTTTGAGGTGATTCTTTGCGGAGATGGGCAAGCTGCTTGGGAACGCTACCTCCAAGCCAAGCCTGATGTGCTCGTGTTGGATGTGATGATGCCAAAAAAAGATGGCTTTACACTCGCCGCAGAAATCAGAAAAACAGATGCCCTCACCCCCATTCTATTTCTAACCTCCAAAAGCCAGGCCGAAGACGTGGTCAAAGGCTTCTCGATGGGCGCCACGGACTACATTCGGAAACCCTTTAGCATGGAGGAGTTGATCGTGCGAATCAAGGCTCATTTGGATCGGAAAGGGGGGCAGCCCCAGCAAAACGACTGGTTGCCCCTGGGCAACTTTACCTTCCATCCCAAGCGTCAACTACTGAAATTGGACGCGAAAGAAATTGCGCTTACCTCTCGGGAATCTTTGCTATTGGAACTGCTCCTATCTCGGAAAAATGAAATCATAGAACGGAGTCTGATCCTCAACCAAATCTGGGGGGCAGATGATTTCTTTACGGCCCGCAGCATGGATGTCTTCATTACCAAGCTGCGCAAAAAACTGCAAGAAGATCCTGCAGTACAGATCCTAAATGTTCGGGGCTACGGATTTAAATTGGTAGGCTAAACAAACCATTAGGTTTTTTTTGTGACTAAAACCTCTTTAGCATGTATGGCACTGAAACCTTATACGTTTCATAAAATCAATTCATTCAAAAAAATCAACCTTGCCAAACAAGCTGCCGTTTCTTGGGTTATTCATTTCAAAAGATAGGTTGATTCAGTTAAGTTGAAAGGAAAAGGGAGGCTTCAGACCCTCCCTTTCCTTAATTCTCAAAGGTCAATTCTTCAAACTGCTTGCTTCAATACGCCAACTTTTTCAAATAGGCAATACTGACCGGCAAGGTCTCCAACTCTTTCTCACTTTCATCTTCAATAAATAGATGCTTGATGCCGATTTTATTGACTTCCTTCAAGATGGCCACAAAATCGAGTTCCCCCTGTCCCAAGGGCACATCATTTTCAGGTCCAGTCAACCCAGTCATGTCTCTTGGAGCCCCTTTTCTAAAGTCCTTGAGATGCAATGACACCCAACGCTTGCCGTATTTCTTTAGCAATCCTGCTGGATCCCCTCCCCCAAAATGCGTCCACATCACATCCATTTGTAAGGACACATACTTCGGATCGGTATTTTCTACCAGGTAGTCAAACAAGGTGCCTTGGCCATAAGGTTGGAATTCGTAGCCATGCACGTGGTACTTGAAGGTAATTCCATTTTCTTTCAATACTTTTCCTCCTGCATTGAAGGCCTTTATTGCACGGTCCGCGTCAGCCTTTGAAAACTGTCCCCGTGCATGAGGTATCCAAGCGCACATTACATAGGAAACTCCCAATGCTTTGGCTCGGTCAGCCACCCCCTGAGGGTCGCTCTCCAGCTGCTCAAAACCGGTACCGGTAGAAGGAATGGTTATTCCTCTAGTATTCAACATTTTTTTGAATTCCACAGGGTCAACCCCCTGCGGCACCCCGCCTTCGTATTCTTTAAATCCCATTTTCTGGATAATATCTAAGGTTTCGGGCACCCCATTTTTCCATTGGTCCCGAAAGGTGTAGGCAGCAATTCCTAGCGGGGCTTGAAAGAGTGGATCTCCCTTTTTCTGGGCGATGGTCGCTGTTGGCGAAAGCATCCAAGTCAGGGCAAGGATGAAGAATGCAAGGATTTTTTTCATGGTATTTTGGGTTTTGCTCCCTTGGTGGTTTGCTGATTTGGATAAAAAATCACCTTGCCCCCTTGGAAAATGGTTAAAGATTGCCCTTGGTCAACTCGGTCACGGCATGATTTGCCGCTCGAGCGGTCAGGGTCATAAAGGTTAAGGTTGGATTTTGGGTACTGCCACTGGTCATGCAAGCGCCATCTGTAACAAACACGTTCTTGCAGGCATGCAACTGGTTAAACCCATTAAGTAAGGAAGTCTTTGGATCCTTGCCCATGCGTACGCCACCCATTTCGTGGATATCGGATCCTGGAGGTGCTCCCGTGTCTTCTACTTTGATATTTTTGAATCCCATCCGCTCGTACATTTCGGTTTGCTGCTCCAGAAAATCACGCGTCATCTTGTCGTCATTTTCTTTCCACTCCACCGAAAGGATCAGTTTAGGGATGCCGTACTTGTCTTTTTCATCTTTGCTTAACCGAAGGTGGTTGGACTCTTCAGGCACCACTTCCCCCTGCATCCAAGCCGCCATTCCCCAATTCCCGTAACTCGGATTGAGTAGTTTGTCCCGAAGGGCGTCGCCAATCAGCTCTCCATTCCCGTCCAACTGCCGGCTGGCGGACATTCCGATGGCATAGCCACGAAGGAAGTCCGTCTCCTGGCGGTAGACATTGCGGAAGCGCGGCACGTAGGCATGGCCTGGATTTCTACCCAAATTGACCTGATCGAGGAAACCTTCAAAGGTGGCATAACCCTTGCCTCGGTAGTTGTGGCAAGTGATGAATTTGCCCATTAGGCCATTGTCATTGCCCAAACCGTTTGGAAAACGGGAAGAGGTGGAATTGAGTAAAATCGAATTGGAATTGATTGTGGAGGCATTCACGAAAATGATTTTCGCATAAAACTCGATGCTCTCTTGCGTGAGTCGGTCAATCACACGGACTCCGATTGCTTTGCCTTTTTGCTCGTCGTATAGAATCGATTCCACCACCGAATCAGGCCGAAGGGTTAGGTTGCCCGTCTTCTCGGCCCAGGGTAGCGTGGAAGCATTCGCAGAAAAATAGCCTCCATAGATGCAACCCCGGTTGCACATGTTCTGACTCATGCACTTGGACCTACCCTGATCCAAATGGATCTGCTGGGGATCCGTGAGGTGGGCACAGCGACCCTGCACGAGATGCCGCTCAGAACCGTACATTTCCTTCAACTTTTCCTTGTAGTAACGCTCGACGCAACTCAGTTCAAAACCTGGCTGCACCACCTGATCAGGAAGCACATCCAAGCCATCTCTACTTCCAGCAAATCCTACGAAGGTTTCCACATAGGTATACCAGGGCTCCATGTCTTTGTAGCGAATGGGCCAATCCACCGCATAGCCATCACGAGCGGGTCCTTCAAAATCAAAATCAGACCAGCGCTGCGTTCCTCGTGCCCAAAGCAGGGATTTCCCCCCAACGTGGTAACCCCGAAACCAGCGAAAAGGCTTCTCCTCGATGTAAGGCTGCTCATCCTCAGCAAGCGCCCAATGCATCGTTTCCTCACGCTTCCAGTTGGCCGCGCCCAGTCCCGATCGCTTGTCGATAGGTACGGCGCCACGGAATTCAAATTCCCAAGGAGCCTTGGAGGCGGTGGGGTAGTCTTCAATGTGGCGGACCATGCGTCCTCGCTCGAGTACCAGGGTCTTTAAACCTTTTTCGGTCAGTTCTTTGGCTGCCCAGCCTCCGGAAGCGCCAGATCCGATGACAATCGCATCGTAGGTTCGTTTTTGCTTTGAATCTTGTAACATCGTATTTAAGCCTTTTCGGCAGGCACCTCCACACAGCCACTGTAAAAACCTGGCGCTACTTGGTAGCCCAAATGATCGACCATCACTTCCCGGACAGTCGTAAATCCAAAAATGGTATTGGCTCGAATGAGTTCGTAAAACTTCTTCTGTTTTTCTCCTTCCGCTTTGGAATAGTCAAGTAGAATCTTTTCTCTTTCCGCTCTATCCAAGGAGGAAAAATTAAGTTTCTGCAAGGCTTTTAACTCCTGGATTAAGATTTCTTGCTCCTCTTTTTCGAGGCACTTTTCAAAGAATTTGATCAAAAATTGGTCTGTTCCCGTGCTCAATGCACCAATGGGCGCAGTGCCGGCAGTACCCGATACACCGGCTGGAATAATCGTATCCGCCAAGGAAGCTAAGAGCTGCTCTTGGTCATAGGTGAAAAACCCAACATGCGTCAGGCGATCCAGAATTTGCCATTTCCAGTCCGCAAGAACCAGCCCTGCGATTCCGGCTCCAGCAGCGCCGAGGAGTTTAAGAGAAGTTCTTCTTTGCATAAATACCTCAAGTAAGAAATCTTTTTTTTCAATCTTTTAATCCTATCCTCTTTTTCACAACAAACCAAAGAGAACAAGGATTGTAGTTCACAAAGGTGAGCTGTGGACTGTTGACTGCGGTCTGTGAACGATTATCCGAAATTATATTAGGGGAATTTAATCCACCGCTATGCTTGAGGATAATCATAACTCCAATATACTCGTTTTGAAAAAAAATAGCACAAAAAAAAGGCTGGAATTCCATCAACGGAAATCCAGCCTTTTATTCCTGAGGAATAGTTTACTTTCTGTAATCCAAAGGAGCGGTTCTATTTCCTACCAAGGCTTTGTAGGAAAATCCTTCCCCTCTTCGCGTATTGAGTTCCTGTAAGGCTTGTCCGGTTACGGATGGATTGTTGAAAATATCCATCGCTGTCAAAGTCAAGGTTTTGGCGGCCACCATCATGCCTTTTTGACCAATGCTCATGCCTCCAGCGGCTACTGCCTGCCAGGTGTGTGCAGAGGTGCCTGGCACCCAGGTTGCGGTACCCAAACCTACTGTTGGCACCAGCCAACTGATGTCTCCGACATCGGTAGAACCTCCACCACCTTCTTCGTTCACTACAAAAGGAGCGATTTTGGTAGCATCTTCCGGACTAGCTTTTACACCTTCGGGATAGGTTTTGATGATTTCCTCCGCAAATTTTTTCTCTTCAGGGGAATAGGTCACCCCACCGATTTTTTCGAGATTCTTGTGCATAATGCGTGCCAAGGTCTCGTTGGGTAACAAGTTGTATACCCCGTTGATCACCTCGTACTCCATGCGCGTCTGGGTACCTAGAGCGGCACCTTCCGCAGCTTTGACCATACGGTCAAAAATCTGCTGTACGACCAATGCATTCGGGTGACGCACATAGTGATAGGATTCTGCAAATGCAGGAACCACGTTGGGTGCTTCTCCACCACGAGTAATCACGTAGTGCATGCGAGTTTCCATCGGTACGTGCTCGCGCATCAAGTTGACCATAAAGTTCATCGCTTCTACCGCATCCAAGGCAGACTTTCCGCGCTCAGGAGCGGCGGCGGCATGGGAGGCTTCTCCGTAAAACCGAAATTTGGTAGAGATATTGGCCAGGGAAGAAGTAGCACCTGCTGCATTTTGGGAGCTCGGGTGCCAGTGAAGCATGGCGTCCACATCCTGGATCAAGCCAGCACGGGCGATGTATACCTTGCCTCCACCCCCTTCTTCGGCTGGAGTACCATACACGCGAACGGTTCCTTTGATTTTGTTGGCTTTCATCCAATCCATCACCGAAATCCCTGCCGCTACCGAAGCAGCGCCAAATAGATGGTGACCACAAGCATGTCCTGCACCACCTACGACCACCGGCTTACGAAAGGATACTGCCTCCTGAGAAACACCAGGAAGTGCATCAAATTCAGCCATGATGCCAATCACGGGCTTGCCTGATCCATACTCCGCCACAAAAGCGGTGGGGATGCCCGCTACACCAGCGGTAACTTTAAATCCAGCATCGGAGAGTGTTTTTTGAAGGAGTTGGGAACTGTTCGTTTCCAGATAACCCAGCTCTGGGTTGCTCCAAATTTGTCGAGCCAAGTCTCCATAAAAGTCAGCCTTAGCATCCAATTTGGAAAGGATTTCCTTTTCTTGTGCCAGAACGCTGATTACAGGGAAAAGGAAGATTAGTAAGAATAATTTTTTCATAGTTCGAAAGGATAAGAGTTGTGAAAATAGAAATAGTTTTGTTTACGATTGATTTTTTTGTGACTAGCGGCCTTCAATTTCTTAAATACACCTTGGCCCTGCCCCTTTTTTGTATTTCAATGTACACAGTCACGAAGGTGGTGTGACACCTGTCACCGAGTAAACATCTCCTTTGGCCTTACTTTTCGGTACATTTGGAAAGGTCATGACTTTCTGATTCGGAGATGCCTTAAACCCAAAATGCCCATGACGACCTCAAGAAGAAAATTTATTGCGCAACTTGGCGCCATCGGAGCCAGCACTGGACTCTCTGGCCTCGCCACGGCTAGCCCTATGCCCACTGCTAAAACAGGGAGCGAAACCTCATTTACGCTAAATATCCTGCAAACCACCGATGTACATTGTCAGATCCATCCACACGACGAGTTGTTTTGGGAAAACGGGAAGACGGTGTATCGAAAGACGGGCGGATATGCTCACTTGAAAACTTTTTTAGATGCGCACCGCAAGAAGATGGAGCACAGCTACTTGATCGATACAGGAGACATGTTTCAAGGTTCCGAATTATCCGTCAAAACTACTGGAGAGGCCATGGTGCCTATCTTAAACGCCTTGGATTATGATCTTTATCTTCCCGGCAACTGGGAAGTGATCTATTATAAAAAATCCATGCAGCACCTACTGGGATCCTTGACTGCTCCTAAGGTATGTGCCAACATGTATCACGACTTGGGTGAAGGCAAAAAAGGAGAACTCATCTTTCCTCCCTACTCCATCTGGACCGTTAATGGGGTAAAAATTGCCTTTTTGGGCTACACCGATCACCTCGTGCCCGTTCGTCAATCCCCTAACTACAGCAAAGGAATCATCTATACCAAGCCAGAAGACAACTTGGCGCATTACGTGGATGTCTTGAGAAATCAAGAAAAATGTGCCTTTGTGGCCATTGTTGCCCACTTAGGGCTTTCACAACAAATCCATTTGGCAAACCATCCTGCCTGCGAAGGCGTGAACTACATACTAGGAGGAGATACCCACGAACGTGTACGGACGCCCATCCAGGCTAAGTATGCAAAGGTGGTGGAGCCAGGCGCTTTTGGGTCGTTTGTAGGCAACCTACAACTTCAAATCGAAAATGGGAAGGTTGTAGGAGATCGCTACGAACTCTTGGAGGTAGATGCAAGCAAGTACCCCGCATCCAAGGAGATGAATCAACTGATTGCAAGCCACGAAGGGCCTTACCTCAAAGACATCCAGGAAGTGGTGGGCTATTCAACCCTTCCACTCTATCGCTATTTTGTCATTGAGAATACCATAGATACCCTCATACTTGATGCAATAAGTTGGCAAGTTAAAGATGTTGAGATCTTCCTATCCAATGGATTCCGCTTTTGCCCTCCACGCGCTACGCCAGATCACACCGGAAATATCCCAATCACGAATGGATTTATTTTTGATATGCTCCCAGTAGACAGCACGATCCGAACAGGTAAAGTGACCGGCAGGCAAATCAAAGACTGGCTAGAAAAGGAACTCAATAACGTCTTTGCGGCCGATGCGTCCAAGCGTTTTGGAGGCTGGGTAATCAAGTTCAAGGGGATGGAAGTAAAGTTCAATGCCTTTGGAACGGAGGGATCTCGGGTGCAAACAGCCGTGGTCAATGGTCAGCCCCTGGACATGGAAAGAGTGTATGCCATCTGTGCCTGCGAGCGAGATGGAGATCCAGAAGATATGTTGTGCCGCTTTAAAGGTGTCAAGGAGACGAAAAATACAGCCTTCACGCTACATCAAGCAGTGAAAAGCTACCTCGCCAAAAATTCCCCAGTAACACCGACCCCTCCACAGTCGGCGGTGGCGCTCGATGCGCCAGCAACTTTACTTACTCAGGTGACCGGCGTGCCTTATGAATTTAGATAGGCGCTAGTTTCATGCCTCAAGTACCTATAAAAACCGACTTAGTTCGGTTTTTTCTGTTTTAGGTCAATACCTAATTCGTCAACGTGGGTTTAGACCGGCTCCAATCAGGGGAGGCGCTATCAAACAATTTCCCTCGAAATTTTCGTCCGAAGTAGTACCTTTCCAAGAGATTGCCACCACCCATGAAAAACACAGCCCTCCTTTTCCTGTTTGGGATCCTTTTGATCTCTTGCCAACGAGTTCACCAGCATTCCGGCTGGAATACCAAAAACATCCAAATCGCTAGAGATGAATTTGGAGTTCCCCATATTTTTGGCAAAACAGATGCCGATGCAGCCTATGGTTTGGCTTGGGCACATGCTGAGGACGATTTCGAAACCATTCAGAAAACAGTACTGGCAGGCAAAGGTCTGGCAGGCAGAGTATTTGGAGAAGAGGGGGCCGCTATTGATTTTTTTGTCTACCTCCTTGAAACCAAAGAAATCGCCAAAGCGAAGTACGAAGCGAGTTTTTCCCCTGAATTCAAGAAAGTACTGGAAGGCTATGCTGCAGGCTTGAACGACTATGCTTTCCACCACCCGGAGGAACTCCTCTATGCCCCAGCATTTCCCATCACCCCCCAAGAAATTAGTTCCGCCTACATCCTTTCGCTCGCGCAAATGGCAGGGGCAGACCGAGCGGTGCAGGCGATCTTCAAGGGTACCGTCCCAAAAATCACCGAAGATTCACTTCCCAAAGGTTCCAATGCCATCGCCATCCACCCTTCACGTACCGATACCGGAGAAGCATTTTTGGCCATCAACTCCCACCAACCCCTGGAAGGTCCTGTGGCTTGGTACGAAGCACACATTCAATCGGAGGAAGGTTGGAATGCCCTGGGAGGACTTTTTCCCGGAGGGGCAATGATCTTCCATGGAGTCAACGAGCACTTGGGATGGGCGCATACGGTCAACTCCCCCGATTTGCTGGATCTCTACGAACTCGAGGTAGATCCCGAAGATCCCGCACGCTATCGGGTAGATGGCAACTGGCTGGAGTTAGAAGAAAAAACAGTTTGGCTGAAAGTAAAACTCTGGGACTGGATCACCATCCCTGTTCCACAAACCGTCTGGAAATCCATCTACGGACCCACACTAGTTACGGAGAAAGGAACCTATGCCGTCCGAATGGGGGCCTTGGATCGAATTGGAGCACCCGAGCAGTGGTGGCGCATGAACAAGGCCAGCAACTTTCAGGAATGGAAGTCAGCGATGGCTACCTTGCAGCTGCCCAACTTCAATACGGTCTATGCCGACCGCTACGATACCATCTATTACGTGAGCAACGCCCTCTTGCCCAAGCGCGTGCCTGGAATAGACCATGCCGAAACGGTACCGGGAAACAGTTCGGCAGTGGTATGGAATGACTACCATACTTACGAAGAACTCCCGCAGCAACTGAATCCAGCAGTGGGCTATCTTTTCAATACCAACCATTCTCCATTTAAGGCTGGAGCCCTTGCCGATACCGTTCAGAATTCTGCTCATCCCAAAGAGATGGGGTTCGACCTACGAGACAACAACCGATCCGTACGCTTTCGGGAACTGATGCCTGAGGAAGGAAAGATTTCCTGGCAACAATTCAATCAACTGAAGTTTGACCAAACACTCCCCAAGGACTTGGCTTTTCGAACCAATTTACAAGCCCTATTTACCCTCAATTCGGATAAATATCCGGACTTGAAGGCACAAATTACTACGCTTGCTACCTGGAACAAGGAAGCGGATGTTACTAGTGAGGGAGCGGCGCTTTTTGCCTTTGTGTATTATTATTGGTGGGATGAGTTTACCAAGACGGGTAGGTCCATCGATACAGTGATTTCGGAAAAAGAAGCGGTCCAAAGTTTGCAGGCCGCCAAAACCCACTTCCAAACCCACTTTGGAAAAGAACTGGTACAACTTGGGGAATACCAGAAGCTCGTACGGGGAGACAAAGTCCTTCCGCTATGGGGCATCGACGATGTATTGACCACCATCCGCTCTACGACTTGGGAAAAAGGCATGCGAAAAGCCGCCCAAGGAGAATCCTATATCTTGATGGCTCGATTTGGAAAAGGGCTGCCCGTATTGGAAAGCATCAATGTGTATGGAGCGAGCAATCGACCCGATTCCCCACACTATGCCGACCAAATGGAACGCTTTGTGGCACGGAAACTCAAACCGATGACCCTAGACAAGAAAACCGTACTTCAAAACGCTAAACGAATCTACCACCCCGGAGATTAACAGACTCGTAAACCATTCTACCCAAATCGATTTGCAAAAGTGGGGGCTTTTCGTAAATTCAGAGGTACCAATCTAACGGACACCTACTATGAACGAATTGAATCGGAGAGAATTCCTCAAAGGCTCTAGCGCACTGCTGACCCTAGCAAGTTTTGGTTTATTGGGAATGGATTTTAACACGAAGTCCGGCCCCTTGAAAGTAGCCTTGATTGGCGCCGGTTGGTATGGAAAATCCGATCTGTTTCGCTTGATTCAAGTAGCCGATGTGGAAGTGGTAGCCCTCTGTGATGTAGACAGAAAAATGCTGACTGCTGCTGGTGAACTCGTCGCTCAGCGACAAAAATCAAAGAAAGTACCCGAACTTTTTGAGGATTACCGAGAACTACTCCAAAGCCATGCGTGCGATTTGGTGGTGATTGGTTCTCCGGACCACTGGCATGCCTTGCAGGCGATTGAGGCGATGAAGTCAGGCGCGCATGTGTACCTGCAAAAGCCGATTTCTGTGGACGTAATCGAAGGGGAAGCCATCCTGGCCGCTGCGCGCAAATACAAGCGCAAATGCCAAATAGGCACCCAGCGCAAAAGTACTCCACACCTCATTGAAGCCAAAAAACGGGTGATAGACAGTGGACTATTGGGCAAAATCAGCCATGCAGAGGTTTGCTGCTACTACCACATGCGTGCCAATGGGAATCCTCCAGAAGAAGCGGTTCCCGACTTTTTCAACTACGAAATGTGGACCGGTCCTGCGCCACTCCGCCCCTACGATGGGCTGCCCCATACACGCTGGTGGAGAACCTTTATGGAATACGGCAACGGCATCCCTGGGGACATGTGCGTACACATGCTGGACACAGTTCGCTGGATGCTTAAGCTCGGCTGGCCCACCCAAATCACCGCCACGGGAGGTATCTATGTTCAAAAGGAAGGAAAATCCAATATTGCAGACACCCAAACGGCCATCTTTGAATTTCCTGAATTGCATGTAGTATGGCAGCACCGCACTTGGGGAAATGCGCCAGATCCGGAATATCCATGGGCATTCAAGATTTATGGGGAAAAGGGAATGCTTGCAGGAAGCACGATGAAGGCTGACTTTTACCCTACGGATGCAAAAGCGGAGAAAATCCACTTTGACTGTGTGTTTGAAAGGGAACAATATCCCGAAGACCTCACTGAAGATCGCATTGAACTCAATGCAGCACCTGCCACTCGTCTTCACATGAAAGACTGGCTGGCCTCCATTGACAAGGACAGTTTACCCATCGCCGATGTGGAAGAAGGTCATATTTCTACGGCAGCCTGCATCCTGGCCAATATATCCATGGAACTTGGGGGCAGACCTTTGACCTATGATCCGAAAACAAGAACGGTCGTAAACGATGCTGAGGCTACTGCTAAACTCCGACGCCCTTACCGTGGTCCTTGGAAGCACCCAGAGCCCGATACGATTTAAACTGCAGACCTAGGATTTGGAATTGAATAGGCTTTCGGATCCTCATTTATCGAAGAAAATGATCGGAACAGTAATGATCGGGAAGTAGCGTCTCAGACGTAGCCCAGGATGGGGTTTGCCTTCGAAGTAATCCACCAGTTTATTCATTTGGGCCACCGAATTGGCTTCAATAGTGACCTTTACCAGGCCTTCTCGGATCATGTCTACTTCCTTGGCTGCAGCATAAGAAAGGTCAATTACCCGTTTGGAACTGCCCGGAAGACGATCGTTGACCAGCACCAGGACGGACTTGCCATTTTTTTGGTTGGTCACCCGAAGGATAGTCCCAAAAGGCAAGAGTTTGTGGGCGGCAGTTAGGCTATCTTTGACATAAACCTCCCCACTTGCCGTACGCCTGCCTTGAAATTTGGACGCATAGTAACTGGCCGTACCTTCTTGAATAAAAAGAGACTCTCCCTGCGCTAGGAGTAGCAGAGGCGAAAAAAGGAGTACAAAAAGTGCTATAAACTTAAATTTCACGACCGAATCTACAATTTCCCTCCAACTAACCAATAAAGGTGCCAATTTCTGTCAAAGTCAATCCCCAAGTTTGTAGAGCATCCCACCTTCTTCTATCTTAGGGAGTATTAAACTGTTTTAACTTTAGAAAATCGGATTTCCTCACCGATTTCACTCTTAAATTTTAGGTTAGACTAAGCACCATCCGAATGCTAAAAATCCTACATACTGCTGACTGGCACTTGGGCAAGCGCCTCCAAGAATATACCAGAATTTCCGAACAAAAATTAGTGCTAGATGAAATCTGCCAAGTAGCAGATCAAGAAGAGGTGGATCTTGTGCTTTTGGCTGGAGATATTTTTGATGCCTTCAACCCGAGTCACGAATCGGTCGAACTACTTTACAAAACCCTTCGAAAACTATCCAAAAATGGGAATCGGCCCATCATCGCCATTTCGGGTAACCATGACAGCATCCAGTTTGTAGAAGCACCGGATCCTTTGGCTAGAGAATTGGGAATTCTTTTTTACAGCCGACACGACAACATCATTTCTTGCGGCGCTTTGGAGGGAGGCATTGAAATCACCAAATCGGATGCTGGGTTTGTGGAACTCAAACTTCCTCAGTATGAATTCCCAATTCGAATCCTGCTTGCTCCCTATGCCAATGAGGTCAGCCTCCGAACCTATTTGGGTGAAGAGAATCGAGAAGGGGCTTTCCGGGAATTGCTTGCGCAGAACTGGCAGCAGCTTGCGGATCGTTACTGTGATCAAAAAGGAGTCAATCTATTTATGGGACACTTCTTTTTTGTGGAAGAAGGAAGCAGCATTCCCCCAGACGCAGAACCAGAATCCGAGCGTCCCATTTTACATGTAGGAGGTTCACAATCCTTATTTACCCAACAACTCCCTCGTCAAATTCAGTATGCAGCATTAGGACACCTACACCGCTACCAAACGGTGAGTAAGTCTCCATGTCCTGTAGTCTATTCCAGTTCTCCGCTGGCCTACTCCTTCTCTGAAGCAGATCAGGAAAAAAACGTAGTGCTCATCCAGGCTCAACCTGGGCAAGCCGTACAGTACAAGCCGATCCCTCTGAAGCAAGGCAGGCCACTTTATCGGGTGAGTTTTGACAACCTCCCAGACACTTTGGCCTGGCTGGAAGCGCATCCTTTCTGCTTCGTGGAACTCACCTACTTGACCGAGGAATCCATCGATGCCGCTACGCGAAAGGCCATCTTGAAGGCCCATGACGGGATCGTCAATCTAATTCCTCAACTCAGACATGGGACTGGGCAGACGCAGGATGAACTGCGTGCCGAAGATTTGAGTCGAGATATGGAATCCCTCTTTCGCCTTTTTTATACCAGCGAAAAGGGGCAGGAACCCAACGCGGATCTGGTAGACCTTTTTAAAGAAGTGCTAAGCAAAACTACTGCCTCATGATCCCAATTAAACTGGAAATAGAAGGTTTGTATTCCTACCGGGAAAAACAAGTCATTGAATTTGAAACCTTGACTGCTGCCGGCCTCTTTGGGATTTTTGGAGCAGTAGGGAGCGGTAAGTCTGCCATTTTAGAAGGTATTCTGATTGCACTTTATGGGAATCCTGAGCGGGTATCCAATTCAGGGGAACGGGGTAGCATGATCAATTTACAGCATCCCCAGGTCTTACTCAATTTCACTTTTAAGTCAGGGGCAAATAACCGCAGCACCTACCTTGCGCGCTACAGCGTCAAGCGCAACAAGAAAGACCCAGAAAAAATTGAAACGGCCACCCACGGTTTTTATGAACTGATCAACAACGAATGGGCCGCTATAGAAAAAAATGCAGCGGAACTAATCGGCATGAGCCGCGAAAATTTCAAACAAACCATTATCATCCCTCAAGGGAAATTCAGGGAATTTATCGATCAGAAGCCTACCGAGCGGGCTCAGATGATGCAAGACCTATTTGGATTGGATCGTTTTGACCTTTCTGCACAAACAGGCAGTTTGGTAAAGCAGGCGCGGGAGGAGAAGATTCGATTCGAAACCCAACTCCATGGATTAGCAGCTATTTCGGCAGAAGTCCTGCAGTCCAAGCAGAATGAATTTAGCCAGCTGAGTCAAGAGCATCTTCAGTCTAGTCAAATTCTAACTACACAGCTTGGAGAATTGACAAAAATGGAGGGGATTCGTAAATCCTTCCATGAGTTGCAAAAATTAAAACAGGATCAAGCAGCTCTTGCTTCAAAACTTCCAGAAATGGAAGAAAAAAAACAGCTCTACCGAAGGTTTTTGAATGCTAAAACCTACCTCAAACCCATCTGGGACCGCATGGTAGACCTGGAGAAGGATTTAGAAAAATACCAGGTGAGTCTATCTGAATGCAATCGACTCAAGCAGTCCTTCGAAGAGGAATTGGAGGCCCTTGTCGCAGACGAAAAGAAATTTCGTGAAACCAATGAACTCCGACCCCTGCGAGAAGGCAAAATTCGTGACCTCAGAAAGGTTTTAGAAATTCAAGGCATCCAGACCCAACAAAAGCTGGTTCAACAAGAATTAGACGCCTTACTACCTGTTCATGAACAAACCACTAAAGAAATTCAATCCCTTGAAAAAGAGATTGAAAACTTAGAATCCCAAAGGGCGCAACTTCCAAATACTGATCCTAGGCTGCTAGTTGACCTAAAAACAAGCCTGAATCAACTTCAAGAAATCGTCAAACGAAAAGGGGAAGTAGAACAATCCCTACAAGAGGCGGCAGGCCTCTTGACGAATAGTACTGCACAAGTCGCTTCATACGCTAATCGACTACCCAAAGGGATAAAGAGCCTCGAGGAATGGCTGGAACTTCAAAAAACGGTAGTCAAAAAAATCGAAACCCTTCGGGAAGGCTTGATCCGAACTCAAGGATTAGCCACCCATGCACATCTCCTGGAAAATGGAATGCCTTGTCCCTTGTGTGGAGCCAGTGAACACCCGAATCCACTTCAAGTTGGAGAGGCAGCCAAGGCACTGGCGCAGGCAGAAACAGACTTGATGCAAGCGAATCAAGCTTTGGAAGAAACTCGAGAACTACTCCAGAAAAAAAGCCTGGAAGAGGTTCAGCAAACTAATTTTCAAAAAAATCTAGGTCAAAAAGAGCAAGAAAAAATAGCCCTTCACAACCAGGAGCAGGAGATTTGGGCACCCCTAAAGGCTGTTGGAATTGACAATCAAGAGCAACTGTTGAAACGTATCGCTGATCTTGAACATGCAATTCAAGCTTCAGAAAAGATCCTGCAGCAACTCAGTACACTCCGGAAAAGAAGTGGTGATCTTCGAGTTGAACGCGATGAGGCAGATCGGAAGCTGCAAGAGGTTCGATTTAAGCATCAGGATTTAGTTTCGACCATTGCAAGTAAACAACAGGAAATCAAGGATCGAGACTTTTGTCTCCCCTATTTTGAAAAGGATGCCTCCACCACCTTGGAGAAAATAGCCCTGGTGGAAAAAGATATCGAAACGGCTGCTGAATCCCTTTTAGGATTACAAAAGCGCCTGAAAGACCGCCAAATAGCACAATCCAAAAACTTAGCGGATCTCCAAAATTTTCAAACCCTAGTACACACTGCCCAGGATCGGCTTGAAAACAGTAAGCAAGAGTTTACCCGAACGATGGCCAACCATGATTTTCAGGAGAAAGATGCCCTAATTCGCCTTTTCGAGCTGGACCTAGATGCTGAAAAAGTGGACGCTGAACTTCGAAGCTATGAGCAGCAGGTGGCGACCACCCGAGCCCGAATCGAAGCGCTGCAGCAAGAAGAAGGATTAGCAGCCTATTCCGAAGAACGGTTCCAATCCCTTCAGGAGGAGGCTGCTGCTGCCAAAGCTCGAGAAAAAGGATTGCAGAGCCAGGTTACCTTGTTGAACCAAGAACTCCAAGATATTGCTCGCAAACTCCAGGAGAAGCAGGTATTAGTTGAAGCCTTTGAGAAACTGGAACTCCGAGAAACAAATCTGAAAGAGCTGGAACGACTTTTCTCCGGAAAGGGATTTGTTCGCTACGTGAGTTCCATTTACCTGCGGGAACTCTGCAATACAGCCAACAAGCGGTTTAGGATATTGACCAAAAATAGCCTCAGTTTGGAAATAGACGATAGCAATACCTTCTGGGTGGTAGACTACCTCAATGGAGGAAAAAAGCGATTGCTCAAAACACTTTCCGGTGGACAAACCTTCCAGGCCTCACTATGCCTTGCTTTGGCCTTGGCTGAGAAGGTAAAGGCACTAAACCAGGCAGATCAGAGTTTCTTCTTTCTGGATGAGGGCTTTGGAGCACTCGATAAGAATTCACTCCGCGTAGTCTTTGAAACACTCAAAGCCTTGCGTCATGAAAACCGAGTCGTGGGCATCATTAGCCACGTGGAAGAATTGCAACAAGAGGTGGGGGTCTATGCGCAAGTAGCGCTTGATGCTGAACAGGGCTCCAGCATCAGTTATTCCTTTTAGAGGAATGTGATTCGCTCGCTTTTCAGGTAGCGAAACTGGTTCAAAAAAAACCCCGGCCAAGGCCAGGGATTTTTGAACTAAGAAACCTTACAAAAAATCGTTTGATTCACCTTGGTCAACTCTTCAGGGCGTATGGTATGCAAATCATCCTCATAAAAGGAGAGACTTACTGCTGCACCCATTCGCTGAAGAAGCTGAGCCGAATCATTCATTCGTGTTGCAGGTACGTGCATGTCGTGTGCACTCCCACTGATGTGAATAGGGGTATCTTGAAAATCCCCCGAATATTTTTCCTCCTGCAACTTTTCGCCAATCAAGCCTCCAGTGAATGCGACTACCCCACCTAATTTTTGAGCATGCAGTGCTGCAAATTCTAAAGAAAGGCAGGCTCCCTGGGAGAAGCCAATGAGGTAAATCTGGTTAGAAGCCATCCCTTCGTTGACTAGAAATTCGAAAAGAAAGGAAACTTGTTGTATAGACGTATTCAATGCAGAAAGGTTGCCTTGATCGCTAGCCATAAATCCAAAAGGGTACCAGGTGCGCTGGGGGGCCTGTGGAGCATACAGCGCAAAATCAGCTAAATTGAGGTAAGGCGTAAGCGCTAAAATACTTTCAGCAGAAGCCCCTCTCCCATGGAGAAAAATTGCTGCTTTCTTGGCTTGGGTTAGTGGAAGTCCCGCGTGAATCCAATTAGACATAGTTTTCAGGGTTAAAAGTGACCGGTTTCAATGCAGCCTCAATTTGCCTGCGCTTTGCTTCTGCCCATTCAGGCAATTTAAGTGCCTCCCCCAATTGAGCCTCGTCTTCATCGATTGCAAAACCAGGAACATCCGTTGCAATTTCAAATAAGACCCCACCAGGCTCTCTAAAATAAATGGACAAGAAGTAATTTCGGTCTCGAACCTCGGTTACGCCATAACCCTGTTGGATAAGTAGTTGCTGCATGTCCAACTGGGTAGCGGTAGTGGCGGTTCGAAATGCCAAATGATGCACTGTACCTGCGCTTTGTACGCCTCGCTGCCCATTGGGATCTACCAAAATATCCACCCATTCTCCGGGCTTTCCAACTATACCATATCGGCAGCGATTGCCTTCTTGGCCATGAAAGCGGTAATTCATGCTTTCCAGTAGCAAGCGCTCCGTCATTTCCTTACTCCGAAGGGCCAAAGTCGCACCGTAGAACCCTTTGATCGAATGCTCCAGGGGAATCGATCCATAAGTCCAGCCTGGTCGGTCGTCTTCCCCATTGGCAATGAGTTCGATCCCCATGCCATCTTGATCTTCAAAGCGGAGAACAGCATTTCCAAAACGAGTGAGCCGATCAGAAACAGGAATCCTAAATTTTTTGAGGCGGTTTTCCCAATAATCCAAACTGTCGATCCCCACCGAAAAAGCAGTGTAGGTCAATTCACCAACGCCTTTTCGGCCTCGCATCGCCCCCACAAATGGAAAGGTGGTGAAGACAGTTCCTGGTCTTCCCAAAGCGTCACCAAAATAAAAGTGGTACACATCGGGAGCGTCAAAGTTGATGGTTTTCTTTACCAAACGAAGACCCAAAATACCCGCATAAAAATTTACATTTTGCTGTGGGTCTCCTGATATGGCCGTGATGTGGTGAATTCCTAAAATTAGCGATTGCATCCGTAGAAAGTTAAAAAAGGAAGCCTCCCAAAAGGAAGCTTCCTCGGAGTTGGTTTAGTTTAATAAGTGACTTATTGCTTGACCAATTGAACGCTAAATTGCAAGCGTACCTGGTCGCTAACTACTACGGATCCTGCTTCGGTAATGGCAGACCAAGTCAATCCAAAATCTTTGCGATTGATTTTTCCCTCAACCTCAAAGCCTGCTTTGGTCTGTCCATAAGGATCAGAGACGGTGCCACCGTAGGTTACGTCCAGGGTAACTTCCTGGGTAATTCCTTTTAGGGTAAGGTCACCCACCAACTGGTACTCTCCACCTTGGTGGACCAGTTTACCGGAAAAAGAAATGGTTGGGAAACTAGCCGTATCGAAGAAGTCAGCGGACTTCAAGTGCTGATCTCTGTCAGATTGGTTCGTATCAATGCTATTTACATCAAGGCTGAAAGCAACTGCCGCTCCTGAAAAATCTTCGGAAGTGGATTCCGCATGACCTTCAAACTTTCTGAAATAGCCAGTTACGGTAGAGATTACCAAGTGCTTTACTTTAAATGCTACCTCGGAGTGGGTAGGGTCGATTGTCCATTTTGTGGTGCTCATTGTGGTTGTTGTTTAAGTTTTGAAATTAGATTTGATAAAATTTTAGTAGAAAGTTCAGTTGGATTAACCTCGAAGTTTGTCCAATAGGCTATTGAGAAGAACGAGTTCGGATTCTTCGAGGTGAATTACTTTTTTATTGAGGGCAGAAATTTGAGGCTCCAATAATTCCAAAAGGCGCAAGCCTTTATCGGTGATCAGTACATCCACTTTTCGGCGATTTTCAGGACATTCATCCCGCTTCACCAACTCCTTGGCCTTCAACTTGTCTACTAGCCTAGAGGCATTGGACATGGTATTGAGCATACGCTCTTGGATAGCCGCTATGGTAACTGGCTTCCCTTGCTGCCCACGCAAAATGCGTAGGACGTTGTATTGCTCGGGAGAGAGGTCCTGAGGTTTCAATACAGCCGTTTGGAAGCCCACCAAGTAACTGTGGGTGTACAGCAGATTGACCACTACCTTATTGTATTCATCTTTAAACTGGGCTTGCTTAATCGCCTCTTCAATTTTTCCCATCGGACATACATTCAATTGATGTATATACAATTGTTGTAGGCAAAAGGTTTCAATTGGGTAAAAAAAAAAATTGACACCCCTGAATTAACTAATTACAAATCAGTGATTTTGGTTTGGTTTAAAACCGCAGTAAAAAATTGGTGAGGTTATCCTGTCTTGACAGTCCGAGTTTTTTCCGGACACGGTATCTACCGATCTCCACACCCCGAACAGAAATTCCAAGCAGATTAGCGATCTCTTTGGTGTTAAGGTTCATCCGGATGTAGGCACTAAATTTTACCTCTTGAGGCGTGAGTTCGGGAAAACTTTCTTTAAGGCGGGTAATGAATTTTCCATGTACTTGATCAAAACTATCCGCAAAGGCCGTCCAATGTTCATTCCCCTCTAGATCTTTGTCAATGGAACGAACCAAACGAATCAACTGAGCACTGGTCTCTTCATTCAACGATTCTGTACTCAGGGTTTTTAATGAATTTTTGAGGTTGGTAAGCAGCTTATTCTTCTGAATCAAATTCATTGCAGAAGAGGTGAGCTCTTGGTTTTTGTACTCAATTTCCGCCTGCAGTTGCGCATTTTTCAAGCGGATAATTTCTTCTTCCGAGCGTTGGGTAATCGATTCGATCACGTCATCTTTTTTACGGAGTGCTTGGTAGTTTTCTTGCTCTAGTTCTAAGGTTTGTTTTTTATAACGCTTGTCTAGCCACTGAAATCCAAAGTAAAGCAAACTACCAAGCAATAATCCATAAATCAAATAGGCGAAAATTGAACGATAGAATGGAGGACTTACCGTAAAGGAAAATTGAATGGGTTCGGACACAGCATCAAAAATAGATTTGGCTCGAACTTGAAAAACATAATCCCCTTCGCGAAGATTGGTATACTCTTTCTTGGAATCACTACTCCATTCGGACCATTCCTCTTCAAAATTC
>JACCDO011788290.1_pt1 | contig 24997 bp, 24 predicted proteins | sample 7446101 | NCBI WGS metagenome assembly JACCDO01 (sample SAMN15323440, study PRJNA562643) | freshwater metagenome | isolation source: river surface water | place: USA:Blue River Watershed | collected 2017-08-16 | reverse complement strand
TTGGAAATTAAAGTGCCGCTGGTGGCGTCGTCATAAAACCGGGTCGGCAGAGACAGCAGCCGCTCAAACATGCGCTCCCGCAGGTCTTTCACCGTCTGGCCGGTGATATAGGCCAAACAAAAAGACGTGGCATAGGTGGCGATGCCGCGCACCAAAAATACCAACACCAAATAGACCGGCAGCAACACGATTTCCGACGGGTCTTGGGCCACAAAACCCCGGTCCATCAGGTTTTTAAGAATGGCTGGGAAGAGCGGTTCGGAGGCGGCGGTAATGACCATGCCCACAATCGCTAGGGCAAAAATGCGCCAGTAGGGACGGACATAGCTCAGTAGCCGACGGTAAATCACCAGACTGCTAGTGGAAGACGAAATAGTTGGGGAGCTCATGAGCGCGGGAAACGAGAAAAACGGGCGGCAGTGTAACGTCAACGGGCCGGATCACCCGGCCCATTCACACCCAGTCGCGAACGGGAACAGCGGCCTTAGCCGCGATTGAACCACTTGAGGGTGACTCGCTCGCCGTCGAGGGCGAACAAGCTGGCCTGACCACAGGCAAAGTCTAACGATAGCCAGCGGGACTCGGGCAACTGCAAAAATTGCGCCGCCAAAGCCCGCAGCGGCCCGCCGTGGGACACCAACACCAGGGGGCGATCTTCATAGACGGCCTCTTTGATGTCGGCCCAAGCCTGCCACACCCGCTCGGCCATGTCCCGCACCGACTCGCCACCGGGGGGGCAGAAGCCGAAGGGATTGGCGGCCCAGGCGTCGATCAGCTCCAGGGGAATGTCGTCGAAGGAGCGCATTTCCCAGTCGCCAAAATTCATTTCCGCCAGCCGGGGCTCAAAATCCACCTTGGGAGACAAGGCTTCCGCCAAGGCGCGGCAGCGCAACAAGGGGCTGGAAATGTACAAAGCATCTTGGGGCAAGAGCGGCGCCAAGCGTTCTGCCACGGCGTTGACCGGCTCCGCCAGCTCCACATTGCTGGCGCCATAACACGTGCCCGGTGGCACAGCCACTGCCGGGTGGCGAATCAGAAATAAGTCCATGCGCAATGCAATCCTAAATAACAGGCCAACTCAGTCACTTGCTGAGTCGCGCCTAAACAATCGCCGGTATAGCCACCAATACGGCGCACAAAATAACGCCCCGCCCATAGGGTCATGAACAGCACCGCCGCCAACACCACGGCGGCGGCTTGCCACGGCAGCCACAACAGCGGCGCCACGCCAAAGGCCGTGGCCCAAAACAGGCCGCTATGGCTGAGACGATTAGCTAAGGGCTTGGATTTGGAACTGTCTTCATCGCGCACATAGTCCAGGCGATGAATCAAGGTGGTGGACGCCCAGCGGGACAGGGGATGGGCCAAGAACAAGGCCAGCATGGCCTGATGCACACTCATTTCCGCCAAGGCGTTGAACTTTAGGGCCAGCATCAACACCACGCCCACCGTGCCATAGCTGCCGATGCGCGAGTCTTTCATGATGGTCAGCACTTGCGACTTCTGCCAGCCGCCGCCAAAACCATCGCAGCTATCGGCAAAACCATCTTCGTGAAACGCGCCCGTCATGAGGATAGTGGCCGCCATAGACAACAACAGCGCCACTTTGGCGGGCAAGGCCATACTGGCCGCGCCCAATACCGCCGCGCCCCACGCCCCCACCAACCAACCCACCGCCGGAAAATAACGCGCCGCCTGATTCAACAGCTCAGGGGAATAGGCCACCCAAGCCGGAATGGGCACGCGGGTGAAAAATTGCAAAGCAATAAAAAAAGCGTCTAGCTGCCGACGAAACATGGGCGTGGAGATACAGGAAACGTAGGGGAGAAGCGCGGCGCATCCAACTTGAAGCGGAGGATGCGCCTAGGGCTGATTAGTTCTTACCGCTCACCCCAGCGGACTCAAAGCTGGCCATTTCGTTGAGGAAGGCGGCAGCGGCTTTGACTAGGGGATAGGCCAGGGCAGCGCCCGTGCCTTCGCCCAGGCGCAAATCCAATTGCAGCAGGGGCTCCGCGTTCAGGTGTTGCAACTGAGCGATATGGCCGCGCTCTTGCGATAAATGGGAGAACACGCTGGCCAGCAGCACATCCGGCTCCACCTTGGCGGCCACCAGCAGGGCAGACGTGACGATAAAGCCATCCACCAGCAACAACATGCGCCGCCGCGCTGCTTCCAGCATGGCGCCGGTGAGCATGGCGATTTCGAAACCGCCGAACTGGGCCAAGAGCGCCAAAGGCTCGCGGCTGCCTTGGTAGGCTTGGGCGATGCCTTCCAATATGGCGCGCTTGTGGGCTAAACCAGCATCGTCCAAACCCGTGCCCCGACCCACGCAGTCCGTCATAGGCACATCAGCCAGGAAGTGGGTGAGCAAACTGGCGGCGGCGGTATTGCCAATGCCCATTTCGCCGAAACCCAGCACGTTACAACCTTGGGCGGACAAATCCGCCACCACTTGCGCGCCCCATTCCATGGCTTGCTGACATTGGGAGGCACTCATAGCCGGGCCGGAGAGATAGCTAGCGGTGCCCATGGCGACTTTGGCATCCAGTAAACCAGGGCGGGGGCCAAAATCGTGATTCACGCCCGCATCGGCCACGATCAAGCCCATGTCCGCTTGCCGCGCCAGCACGTTGATGGCCGCGCCACCGGCTAAAAAGTTTTCCACCATCTGCCACGTCACGTCTTGGGGATAGGCCGACAAACCCTTACCTGCGCCATCGTTCAGCGCGCCGTGATCGCCTGCACACACCAGAATATGGGGCGCACTCAGGCTGGGATCGAGCCGTCCTTGCAGCACACCCAATTGCAAAGCCAGCCGCTCCAGCCGCCCCAAGGCCCCCAAGGGCTTGGTTTTATGGTCGATTTTGTGCTGCAAAGCCGCTGCCAGGGCCGCATCAGGTGTGAATAAACTCATGATGGCAAAGAAGGCGAATTGAAAAGCGGCGCATCTTAGCATTCCCCATCCCGAGTCGGGCCGGGTGCCCCGCGTTCAGACTGTTTCAGGGTGATACAACTCCGGCGGCGTTAATCCTGGCCACTCACCCCGGAAGCGGCTAATTGTTCGCTCCATTCGCACCACACCGCCCATGCCACAGCCAGGATGATGGGGCCGACAAAGAGGCCTAACAGACCAAAGGCCAAGACGCCTCCGAACACCCCGAACAACACCAATAGCAAGGGAATGGCGCCCACGCGGCTGATGAAGAAGGGGCGGATGACGTTATCAATCTGACTCACCACGGCCAAGCCCCAGATCCACAGGCCGATGGCCATGCCGAGCTGCCCTTGAAAGGCCAGCCACGCCCCCGCGCTAGCCCACACCAGGGGCGCCATAAAGGGAATCAAGGCAAACAAAATCGTGGCGATGGTGAGCATCACGGGCGAAGGCAGATCGGTGAACCAATAGCCCAAACCCGCCACCACGCCCTGCACCACAGCGGTGAGCAAAATGCCATACACCACGGCACGAGTCATGGCGGCGGCAGCGGCCAAATAGCCATGTACGCGCCGCCCAATGAAGCGGGCCAAGACCGCACGCAATTGATGCAGCATGGCCTCGCCATCCCGATAGCAGAAAAACAAAATCACCAACATGAGCAGCATTTCCGCCAAGTAGCGGCCAATGTCGCCCGCCACTTGGGCCGCCGTCGCAGCATGGGCTGCTAGCCAGCTCTTGAGCTGGGCGGTAACACCGTCGGGATCGGTCAGCCATAAGGCCCGTTGCTGCTCCAGCCAATCGCCCAACCAGGGTAAGGCATGCAGCGCCAGGGCCACGGGCGGTGGTTCGGCCAACCAATGGCGCAAATGGGCGATCAGGGCCGCCATTTCTTGCTGGGCCAACCAGACGAAACTTAAAACCGGCGCCAAAAAAATGGTCGCCACCAAGCTCGTGCCCAACAACGCCGCCCAATTGTCATGGCCGGATAAGCGAGTACGCAGCCACAGCATGAACGGCCATGTGGTGTAAGCCACGATGCCCGCCCAAGCGATGGCGCGCCAAAACGGCGCCATCACCCACTGCACTAACAACACCAACCCCACCAAAGCCAGCCAGGGGGCGATATGACGTTCTGGGGCGGAAAAATGACGACGCATGGGCAGCACACAAAGAAGAAAACACGCCGACCATGCTACCGCACATGGGTCAGCGCCATAGAAACTGTCGCCAGTCTTATAAAAAACACGCCCCCACAAGCTGTCTTGCGGGGGCGTGTGGCTTACAAGGAACGCACTAAACGGCGTTTAGACTTGCTGAATCCCGGCCAGCAACCAGCCGCTGCGGCCATCTTTGCTCTTCACCAAGTGCCAGATTTCGTCCAAAGACTCGTCCGGCCCGAATTGTTGCTCCCGGATGCGGCCATAGAAACGCACGCTAACGATGTAACGCTGGGCGTCTTCGTGCACTTCCAAAACGTCACCGTCCAGGGCCGTTACTTCCGTGCGCTGGGCTTCCGTGCCCCGAGCATCAATAGCGGCCTTGAATTCCAGGAACAGCTCTTGGGTGGTCATTTCTTGGATGAAGGCCAAATCTTTGCTGTCGTTGGCGGCTTGTAAGCGCACAAACTGTTGCTTGGCGTTGTTCACAAAACCGACGGCATCAAAATCAGCGGGAATGGCCGCAGGTGCAGGATCTTGCGCCAGACCTTGGCCCACACCAGCGCCAATACCAGCACCGATCACGGGCGCGGCAGAGCGGGGGCTATAGGGCTCAGGCTCCACGGAGTTTTGCCCCGTGTAGGCCATGCCACCCGTATTGCCAGCCATGGCCGGTGTCGGGGTTTGGCGACGACGCATCACCATGCCCACCACCATCATCACAGCCATCACCAGCAGGCCGATCATCATCATGGAAGCCAGCTCCTCACCAAAACCAAAGTGGGAGGCCAGGGCGGCTAAACCAATCCCGGCGGCCAAACCGGCCAAAGGCCCCATCCAAGAACGCTTGGGCTGGGCTTGGGGCGCACTGGCGGCGCTGGGCGGGGTGCTCGGTGCCGGAGCCGCTTGAGTGGGTTTCGAGGCGGCGGGTGGGGTGCTCATTTGACGTTGCATGCCGCTAGAGCCGCCGCCACCAAGACGGCGTGCTGCTTCGGCATCCATAGGCATCAGGCTGCTGGTGAGCATCAGCAAGCCCGCTAAGAGGGACAGAAATTTCATGGCTAGCTCCTGTGGAAAAAAGAACGTCCGCAGGATAGCCACAGAAAGACTTCGAATAAATAAGAATAACCAGCAATAACTATCCTATTTTTTCGAACAATTATGCGGAACTTCCGCGCCCACAGCGGCCTGAAACCACTCTGTGCACAGCTTTTTAAGCGCCATCTCATCCACAATCCCCGTGGGCAAACCAGGGGATAGCGCTGTGGATAGTTGCTTTTTATTCTTTTTAGACAGCCACTTAGTTAATGAGCCTCATTGTGAGGCAAGGTCGAAGGCGAGCGTACCATCCGCCAGTCCCAACACGGCCTTCCCTGGCATGCCCCGCCTCATCCACACCCGCCGTGGGCAAGCTTGGGGGTAGTGTTGTGGATAAGTTATTTTTCCCTTTTCAAAGCAAGTGGTTAGTTCATCTGCCTAATTGTGCAGCAGCAAAAATCCCTGTCGCCGGAGCGGCCCTGGTTTCGTTCATACCCCCCGTCTAATCCACATTCACCGTGAGCAAAGCTGGGGATAGTGATGTGGACAAGTTGTTTTTTTAGCGGTGTAGCAAAGACTTAGCTCACATGCCTAATTGTGTGGCAGCTCAAGCTTTCAGTTGCTCAAAGCGGGCTAAAGTGGCTTTGCGGGCTTGGCCGTGATCGACAATGGGCAGGGGATAGTCTTGACCAATGCGGCAACGGGCGGCGCTTTGTTGGGCGGCATTGCACAGCCAAGGGGCGTGGATTTGTTTGTCGGCAAAGTGGGCCACCTCGGGCACATAGCGCCGAATGAAACGGCCATCGGGGTCGAATTTTTCCGACTGGGTGATGGGGTTAAAAATGCGGAACCAGGGCTGGGCATCGCAGCCCGTGGACGCGGCCCATTGCCAGCCGCCGTTGTTGGCCGCCAGATCAAAGTCATTTAGGTGTTGGGCAAAATAGGCCTCCCCAGCCAGCCAGTGGATGCCCAGGTCTTTGGTCAGGAACGACGCCACTACCATGCGCAGGCGGTTGTGCATGTAGCCCGTTTGGTTGAGCTGACGCATGGCGGCATCCACTAGCGGATAGCCCGTGCGGCCTTGGCACCAAGCCTCGAACAGATGCGGCACCTCTTCTGGGCGAAGCCACGCCACCGCGTCGAATTCGGGCTTGAAGGCATGGCCCACCACATCCGGGCGGTGCCACAAAATCATCTGATAGAAATCCCGCCAAATGAGCTCGTTGAGCCAAGTTTCTGCCCCTTGCCCACCTTGTTGCCACGCCAGGGCCACCAGTTCTCGGATGGACAGGGTGCCAAAGCGTAGATGCACGGATAAATACGACACGCCTTTATGGCCGGGGAAATCCCGCAGTTGCTGATAGCGCGCCATACGTCCTTGAAAATCGCTCCACAGCGTGGCCGCACCAGCCATACCCGGCGCCAAACTGGGTGGGTAGGGCACGGCAGTAAAGCCTAAATCGGCCAAACTGGGCGTGGGGTAGGGCGAAGGTGGTGGGCAAAGTTGGGCGCTGTAGCGGGCCACCGGATAGGCGCGCACATAAAAGTCGTTGAGCTTTTTCAACCAAGCATTTTTATAGGGCGTGAAAACCCCGTAGGGGGTGCGATTCTGGGTCAGGATTTCGTCGCACTCAAAGATCACTTGGTCTTTGTAGCTCAATAAACGCCGCCCTTGGGCCTCTAGGGCGTGGGCCACGGCCTGATCGCGGGCTAGGGCTTGGGGCTCATAGTCCCGGTTGCAATACACGGCGGCCACGTCCAAGCGTTGGGCCAAGTCTGGAATCAGGGCTCGGGCCATGCCGTGCATAACGATCAAATCACCGCCCCGCGCCCGCAGCGAGGCTTGTAAAGCCAAGACGCTCTCGTGGATAAAGCACACCCGTCGGTCGGCCTTGCTGGGCAGGGCGTCCAAAATTTCGCTATCGAACACGAACACACAATAAACACGGGCGTGGCTGCGCAGGGCATGGTACAAAGCGGCGTGGTCGTAATCGCGCAAGTCCCGGCGAAACCAGACCAAAGCGGAATCTGTCATGGTCATTCATGTATCGAAAAAGGGCCGAAATTGTGAAGCGCAGTAGGGACGATTACAATGGCAGCGTGAGTACGCAAACTATGAACCTAACTAATCACTTCCTCATCGCCATGCCCGCCATGGCCGATCCCAATTTCGTGCGCACCCTGACCTTCATTTGTGAACACAATGAACAGGGCGCTTTGGGCATCATCGTCAACCGTCCTATCGACATGGATGTGGCGACTTTGTTTGAGCGTATCGACATCCCCTTCAATGTTCCCGGCATGGGCGGCCAGCCCATTTATTTCGGTGGCCCGGTGCAAACGGAGCGCGGTTTTGTGCTGCATCGTCCCCGTGGCGATTGGCAATCCACCCTGCCCGTGGGCGACGACCTGGGCCTGACCAGCTCCCGCGATGTGTTGCAGGCCGTGGGTTCTGATGGCTCCCCGTCTGAGTTTCTGATTACCCTAGGCTATGCCGGTTGGGCAGCAGGCCAGTTGGAGCATGAGCTGGCACAAAACGCATGGCTGACCGTACAAGCCGATCCAGAAATTATGTTTGGTCTTGCCCCCGAGGCCCGCTTTGAAGCAGCGATGGCGCTCTTGGGTGTGGACTTTGCCTCCCTATCAGAAGTCGCCGGTCATGCCTGAGTGGCCTGTGCGTTCGGTATCCCGCAATGACTAATGTGCACGGCACGGTGCTGGCCTTTGATTTCGGCTTGCAACGCATCGGCGTAGCCGTGGGAGAAAGCTTGGTGGGCACAGCCCGACCGCTGGAAGCCATCGCGCACGCCGACAATGAGCGCCGTTTTGCCGCCATTGAACGCCTCATCAAAGAATGGCAGCCCATGACGCTTGTGGTGGGCCTACCCTTTGCCGCCGACGGTACCGCCCACGACATGACCGCCCGCTGCCAGCGTTTTGCCAATCAGCTCTCCGGGCGTTTCCGCTTGCCGGTAGAGCTGGTGGACGAGCGCTTTAGCTCTGTGGAGGCGGAAGACGAGTTACGACGCTCAGGCTTGGACTGGAAAAAACGCAAAGCCAAGCTGGACGCCCAAGCCGCCGCTGTGATTTTGCACGCCTATTTCGATTCCCGACCTTCATCCCTATGACCTACACCTTTCCCGATGCGGAGCAACTGTGCTCCCAATTGGCCGAACAATTACGGCCCCATGTCACGCCCGATACCTTGATGGTGGGCATACACACTGGCGGCGTATGGTTAGCGCAACGTCTGCATCAGGTGCTGGGCTTGCAACACGAGCTGGGTAGCCTGGATGTGTCCTTTTACCGGGACGATTTTTCCCGCACTGGCCTGAAGCACGATCTCAAAACCTCCCACTTGCCTTGGGACATCGCGGGCCATCCCGTGATTTTGGTAGATGACGTGCTGTACACAGGCCGCACCACCCGCGCCGCCTTGAACGAATTATTTGATTTTGGCCGCCCTGGCCGGGTGGATTTGGCGGTGCTGGTGGATCGTGGCGACCGGGAGCTGCCCATTTACCCCCGCTTTTGCGCCCACACCCTAGACGCGCCCCTGCCCCGCAGCAGCAATTTGCAGTTGGAACAAGATGCCAATGGCCAATTGCACCTACGCTTGCTGAGCGACGAAACGAATTAAAAACTCTCTGGAGGCCGTCTTACTGGCGGCTATGTGACTACTCTGGATACGGGATACGCCATGCGAAATCCGCAACTAAATAAACACGGTGAGCTACAACATTTGCTCACCATCGAAGGTCTGCCTCGAAGCATTCTCATGTCCATTTTGGACACGGCAGCCCCGTTCACCGAAGTCTCGGAACGGGAAGTGAAAAAGCTGCCCCTGCTGCGGGGCAAGTCGGTGTTCAATTTGTTCTTCGAGAACTCCACCCGCACCCGCACCACCTTTGAGATTGCCGCCAAGCGCCTGTCCGCCGACGTGATTAATCTCAACATCAACACCTCCAGCACCGCCAAGGGCGAAACCCTGCTGGATACGGTGGACAACTTGGCCGCTATGCACGCGGACATGTTCGTGGTTCGCCACGCCACCAGCGGCGCACCCTTTTTGATCGCGGAACACTTGGCCAACACCCAGCGCGAGCACATCCATGTGGTGAATGCCGGGGACGGTCGCCATGCCCACCCCACCCAAGGGCTGCTGGACATGTACACCATCCGCCACTACAAAAAGGAATTCCACAACCTGACGGTGGCCATCGTTGGTGATGTGCTGCACTCCCGCGTGGCCCGTTCTGAAATCCACGCCCTCACCACCTTGGGCGTGCCGGAAATTCGCGTTATCGCCCCCAAAACCCTGCTGCCCACTGATGTAGAACGCATGGGCGTGCGCGTGTTCCACGACATGAAGGAAGGCCTGAAGGGTGTGGATGTGGTGATGATGTTGCGCTTGCAAAACGAACGTATGCAGGGCGCACTCTTGCCCAGCCCGCAAGAGTATTTCAAGGAATTTGGCCTGACCCCAGAAAAGCTGGATTTGGCCCACCCAGACGCCATCGTGCTGCACCCTGGCCCCATGAACCGGGGCGTGGAAATTGATTCCGCCGTGGCCGACAGTGGCCGCGCCGTGATCCTGCCGCAAGTGACCTTCGGCATCGCGGTGCGTATGGCGGTGATGAGCATGTTGGCGGGGAACTAAAGACTATGAATATCCACATCAAAAATGGCCGGGTGGTTGATCCGGCGAGTGCAACTGACCGTATCTCGGATGTGTTCATTGCGGACGGTAAAGTGGTCGGCTTGGGCGATGCCCCGGCGGGTTTTGTAGCAGGGCAGGTGATTGACGCCACGAATTTAGTGGTGTGCCCTGGCTTGGTGGATTTGTCCGCTCGCCTGCGGGAGCCGGGTTATGAATACCGGGCCACCCTGGTGTCGGAAATGGCCGCCGCTGTGGCTGGTGGTGTCACCAGCTTGGCCTGCCCGCCGGATACCGATCCGGTGCTGGATGAACCGGGCTTGGTGGAAATGCTCAAATATCGCGCCCAGTCTTTGAACAAGGCCAAGGTCTTTCCCCGTGGCGCCTTGACCGTGGGCTTGAAGGGCGAGCGCCTCACGGAAATGGCGGAGTTGACCGCCTCGGGCTGCGTGGCCTTTAGCCAAGCGGATACGCCGGTGGTGAACACGGAAGTGTTGATGTACGCCATGCAATACGCCGCCACCTTTGGTTTCCCGGTGTGGCTGCAACCCCGCGACGCCTTTGTGGGCCGTAAAGGCGTGGCCCACGACGGTGAGGTGGCTAGCCGTTTGGGCTTAACCCCCATTCCTGTGGCCTCAGAAATCATCGCCCTGAGCACGGCCCTGCGTCTGGCAGAAGATACGGGCGTGCGTCTGCACATTGCTCGTATCTCGTCGGCAGCGGGGCTGGACATGATTCGCCAAGCCCGCGCCCGTGGACTGGCCGTGACCTGTGACGTGTCTATTAACCATCTGCATCTGTGCGAAACCGACATCGGCTTCTTTAATCCCCACTGCCATGTGATGCCACCCCTGCGCAGCGGTGCCGACCGCGACGCCCTGCGCCGAGGCCTAGCCGACGGCACGGTGGATGCCCTGTGCTCAGATCACACGCCAGTGGACGACGACGCCAAGCAAGTGCCCTTTGCCGAAGCAGAAGCCGGTGCCACGGGGCTGGAACTGCTGCTGCCGTTGACTTTGAAGTGGGGCCAAGAGCTGGGCCTGCCGTTAAGCCAAGCCTTGGCGCGCATCACCATTGATGCGGCACGGGTGCTGGGCTTGGATTTGGGCCGCTTGGCCGTGGGCAGCGAAGCCGACGTGTGTATTTTTGATGCTGAGGCCTGGACAGTCGTGAGCCGCGACAGCTTGAAGAGCCAAGGCAAGAACACGCCGTTCTTGGGCTTGGAACTGCCAGGACAAGTGCGTTACACCCTGGTGTCCGGCCAAGTGGTCTACCAAGCGGCGTAATTTAGCCCCAAGGTTTGGCTTGTTTAGCCTGGGAGAGCGAGGCTTTCCCAGGCTAAAGTTTTTTTCAGCCGTGCAGGCTGAGAGTAGTGAGTGGGACGATGAAGATTTACGTGGTGGGTGGTGCGGTGCGGGACGAGCTATTGGGCCTGCCCTTGCAAGACCGGGATTATGTGGTGGTGGGTGCCACGCCAGAGCAATTGTTGGCCCAAGGCTTTCGCCCGGTGGGCAAGGATTTCCCGGTGTTTTTGCACCCCCACAGCCACGAGGAGTACGCCTTAGCGCGTACCGAACGCAAAACCGCGCCGGGCTACCACGGCTTTAGCGTTCATGCCTCACCAGAGATCACGCTGGAGCAGGATTTAGAACGGCGCGACCTGACCATTAACGCCATTGCCAAAAGCGCAGAGGGTGAGCTCATCGACCCCTTTGGCGGGCAACGGGATCTGCAACGGCGGGTGCTGCGCCATATCGGCCCGGCCTTTGCCGAAGACCCAGTACGCATCTTGCGGCTGGCACGCTTTGCGGCCCGTTTTCCCCAATTCACAGTAGCGCCTGAAACCATCGTACTCATGCGCGCCATGGTCGAGGCCGGGGAAGTGGATCATCTGGTGCCGGAACGGGTGTGGCAAGAGCTGGCACGGGGCCTGATGAGCAAGCGGCCCTCGCGTATGCTGGAAGTGCTGCTGTCCTGCGGCGCCTTGGAACGTATCCTGCCGGAAGTGGCCTGCTTATTTGGTGTGCCGCAATCCGAGCAATACCACCCAGAAAAAGACACTGGCGTGCATGTGCTGATGGTGTTGGACGTGGCGGCCAAGCGCAATCTGCCCTTGGCGGGCCGCTGGGCGGCCTTATTGCACGATCTGGGCAAAGGCACGACGCCCAGCGATCTTTGGCCCCACCACTATGGCCACGAACAACGTAGTGCAGAACTGGCTGAGACCGTGTGTACTCGCCTCAAAGTGCCCAGCGAGTGCCGGGATTTAGCCCTGCACATGGCCCGCTACCACGGCACGATCCACAAAGCCGCAGAATTGCAGGCCAGCACCATTGTCACACTGCTCGGCCAATGTGATGCCCTGCGCCGCCCGGAGCGCTTCGAATTGCTACTGGCGGTGTGCGCCTGCGATAGCAATGGCCGCCTGGGCTTTGAGCAGCGCCCGTATCCCGCTCAGGGGCTACTGCAACACGCCCTAAACGCTATTAACAAAATTGATGCTGCGGCCATTGCCCAGAGTTGCGAGAATAAGAGCGCCATTCCTCAACGCCTCCATGCAGCACGGATTCACGCCGTACGCGCTGCCTGTGCCACTTCAGAAGAACACTATGACTAGAACAGCCCCCCTCGAAGTTTTAGAAAGCCATCCGAAAGCCAAAGCCCACAACACGCCTTTGCTATTCATTCACGGCGCGTTTGCAGGCGCGTGGTGCTGGCAGGAGCATTTCCTGCCCTTCTTCGCGCAAGCGGGCTATCACTGCTACGCAGTAAGCTTATCCGGCCACGGCCAGAGCCCCGGCCATGACTATCTGGATTCCCTCTCGCTGGATGATTTTGTACAAGATGTGGTGACGGTTGCCGGGCAGCTCCCCCACGCGCCCGTGCTGATCGGCCATTCCATGGGAGGCATGGTGACTCAAAAGTATTTGGAGCGCTCTGAGGCCGCTGGCGCGGTGCTCATGGCCTCTGTGCCCCCGCAAGGTCTGGGCGCTTCGGCCTTGGGCCTCGTGATGCGCAAGCCCAGCTTAATGCTGGAACTGAACCGGCTCTTGAGCGGTAGCCAAGTGTCCCCGGAGGCACTGGTAGAAGCTTTGTTCGCCCATCCCCCCGCCGAGAAGAAATTGGCTGAGTGGTATTTGCGCATGCAGCCAGAATCGTTCCGGGCTATTTGGGACATGATGCTGTTTAACCTGCCCAATACCCGCTCCATGCACCGGCCGCCTATGCTCATCGTCGGCGCCGAACACGACCAGCTCATTCCCCCGTTGTTAGTGGACATGACGGCCCGGAGCTATAACTTGGACGCGGAGATTTTCCCCGACATGGGGCACGGCATGATGCTGGAAAAGCACTGGCGCCAGCCCGCCGAATTCATCCGCACCTGGCTAGACAGCCTGTGTTTGCCCTAACGCTTGGGCAAATAGGCAATAAAAAAGGCGACCCGAGGGCCGCCTTTTTTATTGCAACTGGAGCGCTTAGTGGCCCAAACCACCGCCGCGACGCATGCGAGCGATAGCAGCCAGCTTGGCAACCGCTTCGGCCAATTCGGCCTGAGCGCGAGCATATTCCAGCTCGGAGGTGCGATTTTGGATCGCTTCTTCTGCTGCCTTTTTCGCTTCCAGGGCTTTGGCTTCATCCAAGTCTTTACCGCGAATAGCCGTATCGGCCAGCACGGTCACAACACTGGGTTGAACTTCCAAAATACCACCGGCAACGAAAATCAACTCTTCCTGGGCTTGGTCGGGCAACTTGACGCGAACAGTACCGGGCTTAATCCGGGTCATCAGCGGCATGTGGTTGGGGAAAATACCCAACTCACCAGCTTCACCGGGCAGCACCACAAATTCAGCAGTGCCGGAGAAGATGGATTCTTCTGCGCTAACAACGTCCACGTGAATACGCATGGCCATTTTTATTCCCTTCCGAGACCCCCGGCAGGCTTGCGACCTACCGGGTTATCTCTGCGTTGATTACTGGAGGGTCTTGGCCTTTTCGACCGCTTCCTCAATGCCACCAACCATGTAGAACGCCTGCTCGGGCAGGTGATCGTACTCGCCGTTAACGATGCCCTTGAAGCCCTTGATGGTTTCCTTCAGGGTCACGTACTTGCCGGGAGAGCCGGTGAACACTTCAGCAACGTGGAAGGGCTGAGACAGGAAACGCTGAATCTTACGAGCGCGGGCCACAGCCAGCTTGTCCTCGGGAGCCAGTTCGTCCATACCCAGAATGGCGATAATGTCGCGCAATTCCTTGTAGCGTTGCAGAGTTTGCTGCACGGCACGAGCCACGGAGTAGTGCTCTTCACCCACCACCAGCGGATCCAGCTGACGTGAGGTGGAGTCCAGCGGATCCACAGCGGGGTAGATACCCAGCGCCGCGATATCACGGGACAGCACAACGGTGGAGTCCAAGTGCAAGAAGGTGGTTGCGGGAGACGGGTCAGTCAAGTCATCCGCAGGCACATACACAGCTTGGATGGAGGTAATGGAACCCACCTTGGTGGAGGTAATACGCTCTTGCAGACGGCCCATTTCTTCAGCCAGAGTGGGCTGATAACCCACGGCGGAAGGCATACGACCCAACAGAGCGGACACTTCGGTACCGGCCAGAGTGTAGCGGTAGATGTTATCCACGAAGAACAGAATGTCACGACCTTCGTCACGGAAACGCTCGGCCATGGTCAGGCCGGTCAGCGCCACGCGCAGACGGTTGCCGGGGGGTTCGTTCATCTGACCGAACACCATGGACACCTTGTCCAGCACGTTGGAGTCCTTCATTTCGTGGTAGAAGTCGTTACCTTCACGGGTACGCTCACCCACACCAGCGAATACGGACAGACCGGAGTGCTGCTTGGCGATGTTGTTAATCAGTTCCATCATGTTCACGGTCTTGCCCACACCGGCACCACCGAACAGACCCACCTTACCACCCTTAGCAAACGGGCAAATCAAGTCAATAACCTTGATGCCGGTTTCCAGCAGTTCAACGGAAGGAGACAACTCGTCGAACTTGGGAGCGGATTGGTGAATGGAACGACGCTCGTCGGTACCAATGGGACCGGCTTCGTCAATGGGACGACCCAACACGTCCATAATACGACCCAGGGTAGCGTGACCCACCGGCACGGAGATAGCAGCACCCGTGTTGGTTACAGTCATGCCACGGCGCAGGCCGTCGGAAGAACCCAGAGCAATGGTACGCACCACGCCGTCGCCCAGCTGTTGCTGAACTTCGAGCGTCAAATCGGAGCCTGCCATCACAAGGGCGTCATACACTTTGGGCATCGCATTGCGGTCGAACTGAACGTCCACCACAGCGCCGATGCACTGTACGATTTGACCTTGACTCATCGTAATTTCCCCAAAAATTGTTTCTTACACCGCAGCAGCGCCGGCGACGATTTCCGACAACTCTTTGGTAATCGCAGCTTGACGGGTCTTGTTGTAGACCAACTTCAGCTCTTCGATCACATTGCCGGCATTATCAGAAGCAGCCTTCATAGCCACCATCCGAGCACTTTGCTCAGAAGCCATGTTTTCTGCTACTGCTTGGTACACCAGTGCTTCCACGTAGCGCACCAACAATTCGTCTACCACAACCTTGGCATCAGGCTCATACAGGTAGTCCCAACCGTGACCCTTGGCTTCGCCCAGGCTTTCGCTGGTCAAAGGCAGGAGCTGCTCAACCACCGGTTCTTGCCTCATGGTGTTCACGAAGCGGGTGTAGATGATTTGCACCACATCCAGCTCACCACGAGCGAATGCGTCCAACATCACCTTAACCGGGCCGATCAGCTTGTCCAGGTGAGGCGTATCACCCAGACCGGTCAGATGGGATACAACTTTGGCGCCCAGGCGTTGCATAAAACCAAAGCCTTTGCCACCAATAGCCGCTACCTGGATTTCCTTGGCACCCTTGGCTTCCCAATCCTTCATGCGGTTCATCGCAAGGCGCAGTGAGTTGGTATTGAGACCACCACACAGACCCTTGTCGGAGGTGACGACGATCAAACCGACCTTCGTCACCGGGTCACGCTTCACGAGGAAGGGATGCTTGTATTCCGGGTTTGCCTGAGACAAATGGGCTGCGATGTTACGGATCTTTTCGCCATAAGGACGGGCGGTCCGCATGCGCTCTTGAGCTTTACGCATTTTGGACGCTGCCACCATCTCCATGGCGCGCGTGATCTTGCGCGTGCTTTGCACGCTCTTGATCTTATTGCGGATTTCCTTGCCGCTAGCCATTGTTCTTCTCCATTAAGCCCGAGCGATTAGGCCCAGGTCTTCTTGAATTCTTCAATGGCTGCTGCGAGTGCCTTTTCGTTATCCGCAGACAGATCCTTGGTCTCTTCAATGGCGCCCATCAGAGCTGCATACTTGGTCTTCAGATGAGACTGTAGTGCAGACTCAAAGGCCAGACCCTTCTTGACATCCACGTCATCGAAGTAGCCCTTGTTGGCAGCGAACAGCGTCACAGCCATTTCGGAAACCTTCAGGGTGGCGTATTGAGCTTGCTTCATCAGCTCAGTCACCATGCGACCACGTTCCAGCTGCTTACGGGTAGCTTCGTCCAGGTCGGAAGCGAACTGCGCAAACGCAGCCAATTCACGGTACTGGGCCAGAGCCAGACGCACACCGCCGCCCAACTTCTTGATCACCTTGGTCTGTGCAGCACCACCCACGCGGGACACGGAGATACCGGCGTTGATAGCGGGACGGATACCGGCGTTGAACAAGTCGGTTTCCAAGAAGATCTGACCGTCGGTAATGGAAATTACGTTGGTCGGCACGAAAGCGGACACGTCACCAGCTTGGGTTTCGATGATGGGCAGAGCGGTCAGAGAACCGGTCTTACCCTTCACTTTACCCTTGGTGTACTTTTCCACGTAGTCAGCGGATACGCGAGCAGCGCGTTCCAGCAGACGGGAGTGCAGATAGAACACGTCACCGGGGTAAGCTTCGCGGCCCGGAGGACGACGCAGCAGCAGGGACACTTGACGATAGGCCCAAGCTTGCTTGGTCAAGTCATCATAAATAATCAGGGCGTCTTGACCGTTGTCACGGAAGTATTCGCCCATGGTGCAACCGGAGTAGGGTGCAATGAACTGCATTGCAGCAGACTCGGAAGCGGTTGCAGCCACCACGATCGTGTATTCCATGGCGCCGTGCTCTTCGAGCTTGCGCACTACGTTGGCGATAGAAGAGGCCTTTTGCCCCACTGCCACGTAGATACAGATCATGTTTTCGCCCTTTTGATTGATGATGGCATCAATCGCAACGGCAGTCTTACCTGTTTGGCGGTCACCAATAATCAGCTCACGTTGGCCACGACCCACGGGCACCATGGAGTCCACAGACTTCAGGCCGGTTTGCATGGGTTGGGACACGGACTGACGCCAAATCACGCCAGGCGCGACCTTTTCGATCGGCTCGGTTTGAGTGGCGTTGATGGGGCCTTTACCGTCGATGGGCTGACCCAGGGAGTTCACCACACGGCCAACCAGTTCGGGACCCACGGGCACTTCCAGAATGCGACCGGTACACTTAACGGTGTCGCCTTCGGAGATGTGCTCGTATTCACCCAGAACCACAGCACCCACGGAGTCACGCTCCAGGTTCAGTGCCAAGCCAAAGGTGTTGCCAGGGAATTCCAACATTTCGCCCTGCATCGCGTCCGCCAGACCGTGGACGCGGCAGATGCCGTCAGTAACCGACACCACGGTACCTTCGGTACGAGCCGTGGCGGGCAGTTGCAGGTTCTGAATCCGGCTCTTGATCAGATCGCTGATTTCAGAGGGGTTGAGTTGCATTGATATGCTCCTAGTTCTTTAGCGCGGTGGCCATGCTCGCAAGCTTGCCCCGAACGGACGCATCTATCACTTGGTCGCCTACGGCAATCCGCACTCCACCAATCAGCTCAGGTTCAATACTGACAGAGGTGCGGATTTTGCAGCCGAAGCGCTGCTCCAAGGTGGCGGTAACTTTGGCGAGGGCCGCTTCATCCAGTGCATACGCAGACTGGATTTTGGCATCGCGTGTACTTTCCGCCTGATTCTTAAGCTGGGTGAAGAGGTCGCGTATTTCCGGTAGGACGCCGAGGCGTTCGTTTTCTGCCAATATCTGAACAAAGTTCTGTTGCTCGACCGTCAAACCATTGCCGGCGACGTCGAGCACCAGTTGTTTCAGAGTAGCTGCCTTAACACTGGGATTACCGATGCATTCCTGCATCAGGGAATCAGAGGCAATGGCAGCCAAGCGGTCCAACGTTTGCGACCAGGCCCCCAACGCATTGCCCGCTTGTGCCAGCTTGAAAGCGGCATCAGCATACGGGCGTGCAATGGTGACATTCTCGGCCATAGCTTAGACGAGTTCCTGTTTGAGATTGGCAAGCAGTTCTGCGTGCACTTGAGCGTTGATTTCCTTGCGGAGAATGCGCTCAGCACCTGCCACGGCCAGAGCAGCCACTTGCTCACGCAAGGCTTCTTTAGCACGTTGGCTAGCAGAAGCAGCTTCAGTTTCAGCTGCTTCACGGGCTTGGGTAACGATACGTGCCGCTTCGGCACGGGCTTCGTCAATGATGGTTGCAGCTTGGCGTTCAGCATTGCCACGCATGTCGGCAGCGGATTCACGAGCCTTACGCAATTCCTCTACAGCACGCTTTTCAGCGTGAGCGAGGTCAGCCTTAGCTTTATCCGCAGCCGCGAGCCCATCAGCAACCTTCTTAGCCCGCTCGTCCAGTGCCTTCACGATGGGGGGCCACACAAACTTCATGGTGACCCACGCCAAGATGAAGAACACAACCAGCTGGGCAAACAGCGTTGCGTTCAGATTCACGGTAGTCCCTCCTTAAATCGTTAGGGACTCTATTACTTCAGAACGAAGGGGTTTGCGAAGGCGAACATCATCGCGATACCAACGCCGATCAGGAAAGCGGCGTCGATCAGACCGGCCAGCAGGAACATCTTGGTTTGCAGGGCGTTCATCAACTCGGGCTGACGAGCAGAGGCTTCCAGGTACTTAGAACCCATGATACCGATACCGATACAAGCGCCGATAGCACCCAGACCGATGATCAGGCCAGCAGCCAGAGCAACTAAACCGAGAACGTGTTCCATGACAACTCCTTATTTAATGGTGAGATTAAGAAAAAATGAAAGGTGAAACAAAAAACTGATTAGTGGCTTTCGTGGGCCTGACCAATGTACACCAGAGTCAGCATCATAAAGATGAAGGCTTGGAGAACAACGATCAGGATGTGGAAGATCGCCCAGATAGAACCTGCCAGCACATGACCTACCCACAGGGCCGCGCCAGTTGAACTGCCATCCCACGCGGCGCCCATGAGAGCGATCAGCATGAACACCAGTTCGCCTGCATACATGTTGCCGAACAACCGCATGCCGTGGGAAATGGTTTTCGCAGCGAATTCAATCAATTGCATGACGAAATTCACTGGGTACAGCAGAGGATGGGAACCGAAGGGGGCGGTAAACAGCTCGTGCATCCAGCCACCAAAGCCCTTGATTTTAACGTTGTAATACAGGCACATCAGCAGAACGCCGAGGGACATGCCCAGAGTCGCATTCAAGTCAGCGGAAGGCACCACACGCATGTAAGCGTGGTGGGCATCACCGCCGTTGGCCTCAACGATGCCGCCCCAGATTTTGGGCAGCAGATCCAGGGGTAAAAAGTCCATGGCGTTCATGAAGAAAATCCACACGAACACGGTCAGGGCGGCGGGGGCTACGAATTTGCGGGACTCTGCGGAGTGCACAATCCCTTTGGCTTGGTCAGCGACCATTTCCACCAGAATTTCGACGGCGGATTGGAAACGACCGGGAACGCCAGAGGTGGCTTTGCTCGCGGCACGAATCAAAACCCACAGGGTCAAGATACCTAAGAGAATGGAATAAAACAGAGTGTCCAGGTGTAAAACCGACCAATCCACGAGAGCAGTCTGTTGATGACTGTCCAGGAAGGTCATGTGGTGGACGATGTACTCGGACGCGGTGGGCGCGTGGGCGTGGGCTGCGGCTTCAGTTGACATGGTTAGTTTTCATTAAGAGTGCAAATACATTGCTTTGAAGCGCTAAAAACAAGGCCGCCAACAGCGAGGGCCAATGCAAATCGCTGTACCAACGACCGACTATGAGTAGTAGCGCCACGGTCAGGACAACTTTCAGAATTATCCCAACCAAAAAACCAGCGGCTCGCGGCGCGCCTTCTGCACGTTTTCCGTACGAGAGGCGCAGAGCAAACAGTAAATTCGGCAAAACTAACGAACCACCGCCGAACACTGCTGACAAGATTCCTTTAACTCCGACCATCATTCCAGAGATTGCAGCCACTAGGGCTACGGCAATCATTTGGATGAGGATGGCTTTATACATGAGTTGTTTGTTTGTCGTTACTCAATTGCATCGTGACAATTTCGCATCCCCAAGGAAATGCGGGCGAAAGTGTATATATTTTTTAACCTTAAGTCAAACTTACAAACCATGCTAAGTCTTTTAGAGATCTCAAGAAAGCTGGAAAAATACTCCGTATCTCAGCGTGGTTTTTGATGTGGACTTCCTGTGGATAAGTACCCCGACTAAAGGTAAAATGCCGCCCCGAACTTTTGCTGGCGTGGTCGTCTTTCGGAGACCACGCCCTGTTTTTTTGTGTATCCATTTTCTAGGACTTATGCACCATGGACGACTTCTGGAACCATTGCTTGAATCACCTCCAGCAGTCACTCCCTGCACAACAATTTAATACTTGGATTCGTTGCTTACGCTGCGAAGAAAACACACAAAACCAACCACATATCCTGGCACCCAATCGTTTTATCCTGCAATGGGTACGGGATCGCTATCTGGCTTCTATTCAAGACCAAGCCAGTCATTTTTTTGGTGCGCCTATCCCGGTGACAATTGGCTTATCCACAGTTAATCCAGGGATTTCTCCCGTTGTGAATAAGGTACAGCGTCCGCCTGCGCCACCTCCTGCACCGGTTATCCCCAAGCCGGAAGCACGTATTCATAGCCCGGCTATGGCTTATTACACACCGCCCGCTGTTGAAACACCGCCTCCGCCCCCTCCCGCGCCCCCTGTGCAGGAAATGCTGCCCATGGCACCGGCCATCATCACCTCAAGCTCCAGTGCCAGCGCCTACAGCAAAACACGTTTAAATCCCGATTTCACCTTTGAAAATCTGGTCACAGGCCGGGCTAACGATTTAGCGCGAGCAGCGGCATATCAGGTGGCGGGCAATCCAGGCACCTCTTACAACCCTTTGTTTGTCTACGGTGGTGTAGGTTTGGGGAAAACTCACTTGATCCACGCCATTGGTAACGCCGCCTGGAACCACAATCGGGATTTAGTCGTGCGTTATGTGCACTCGGAAGATTACTACGCCGACGTAGTACGTGCTTTCCAGCAAAAATCCTTTGACCAGTTCAAGCGCTACTATCGTTCTCTGGACTTGTTACTCATTGACGACATTCAGTTTTTCAACAACAAGAACAGAACACAAGAAGAATTCTTTCATGCGTTCAATGCCTTGACTGAGGCGAAGAAACAGATTGTCATTACCTGTGATACTTATCCGAAAGATATTGCAGGCCTAGAAGACCGGCTGATTTCCCGTTTCGACTGGGGTTTAACCGTACAGATTGAGCCCCCAGAATTGGAAATGCGGGTGGCGATTGTGAAAAACAAAGCCGAAGCAGAAGCCATTGATCTGGGCGACGACGTGGCCTTCTTAATCGCCAAAAATCTGCGCTCCAATGTGCGCGAGCTGGAAGGGGCGCTCAAGAAAGTCTTGGCCTTTGCCCGCTTCCACGCCCGCGCCATCACGCTCGATCTAGCCAAAGAAGCGCTGAAGGACTTACTCGGCGCCCACAATCGGCAAATCACCATTGAACACATCCAAAAGACGGTGGCGGACTACTACAAAATCAAGCTTGCAGACATGCATTCCAGAAAGCGAACCCGCAACATTGCTCGTCCACGGCAAGTAGCCATGTGGTTAGCCAAAGAACTCACCCCAGTCAGCTACCCAGCGATTGGGGAAAACTTTGGTGGCCGCGATCACACCACGGTCTTGCACGCCTACCGCAACATTTCCAAGTTGCGCTTGGGTGATGCCCAGCTCAACCACGATTTGCACGTGTTGACCCAGGTACTCCGTGGATAAGTCTTTGGATAAGCCTAGGTGTGAAGCCTGTATAGCCTCTGGGCAGAATGTGAAAAACTGGCACAATTGGGCAAGTCGCAAATTTGCTCCACAAACCATCCACCCCAGCTACACGGTTTTCTAAGAGGTTTACACACTCAATAATCTATTGATCTTAAAGTAGAAAATTGAGTTGTCCACAGAAAACAGATTGCTATTATCTTTATAGTCTTTTAAATAAAATGATCTTTGTTAACGGAACTAAATCAGACTTGCTGGCACCGTTACAGGCTGTCTCCGGTATTGTTGAAAAACGTCAATCCTTCCCCATCTTGTCCAATGTCTTGGTGGAACGACGGGATGGCAAGGTCACGATGCTGACCACAGACATCGAGATGCAAATCCTGACGGAAGCCGCCGTGGATCAGGTATCTGGTGATGTCGCCACCACCATCAATACTCGGAAACTGCAAGACATCCTGCGTTCCCTTCCGGACAAAGCCACGGTTACGCTCAACCTCGAAGACAACAAACGTATCGCTCTGCTCTCCGGCAAGAGCCGTTTCGCGCTGCAAACCCTCCCGGCGACCGACTACCCCAAAATGAGCCCCACGGAGCCCACAGTGGCCTTAACGCTCAACCAAGGGCAATTTAAGGGCCTACTCGCCCTAGTCCAATACGCCATGGCGCAGCAAGACATCCGTTACTACCTCAACGGCCTGCTCATCGCCGTGAGCGCTGGCGAGCTGCGGGCCATCGCCACAGACGGCCATCGCCTCGCTTACGCCTCGTGCAAGCTGGACGAAGAAACCCCAGACATGGAAGTGATCCTGCCGCGTAAAACCGTGCTGGAACTCTCCCGGCTGCTGGGCGACAACGACGAACCGATACACATCCTGTTCTCGGACAAACAAGCCACATTCCGTTTTGCCAAAATCGAGCTTATTTCCAAACTCATTGACGGCAAATTCCCCGATTACAAGCGTGTTATTCCTGCGGGCTATAGCAAAAAAATCGCTATTTCCCGAGTGAGCTTTTTACAGTCCCTACAACGGGCCGCTATTTTGACCTCGGATAAATTCCGTGGCGTGCGTTTAGTATTAGCACCGGGCTCTATCAAAATAGTCAGCTCTAATTCCGAACATGAAGAAGCCACAGAAGAATTGGATATTCCCTATTCTGGCGATGTATTAGACGTTGGCTTCAATGTCACTTACCTTATTGATGTCTTAAATAATCTCAATTGCAATGATGTGGAATTGCATTTGCAAGATGCCAATAGCAGTGCCTTATTCACACTCCCTGATAATGACACCTTTAAATACGTTGTAATGCCCATGCGCATTTAACGTCTGTCATTCCATTTTTTGAATTTTCAAGTATTCCCAAACGCTAGAGGGACTGTATGTCTAATACCGAAAACAATTACGACGAATCGAGCATTCAGCAATTAGAAGGTCTGGAGGCGGTTCGCAAGCGTCCTGGGATGTATATTGGCGATACCTCGGACGGTACCGGTTTACATCACATGGTATTTGAAGTGGTTGACAATGCCATTGACGAAGCCCTGGCTGGGCATTGTGACGATATCGTAGTCAGCATCCACGCCGACAATTCCATTTCGGTGTCCGACAATGGCCGTGGCATTCCGGTGGGGATCAAGTTTGACGATAAGCATGAGCCCAAGCGTTCTGCGGCAGAAATCGTCATGTGCGTGCTGCACGCAGGCGGAAAATTCAATCAAAACAGCTACAAAGTCTCCGGCGGCTTGCATGGTGTAGGCGTATCGTGCGTGAACGCTCTGTCTGAATTCCTGCGTCTCACCGTGCACCGTGATGGCAAAAAACACTTTTTAGAATTTCAGCGTGGTGGTGCCGTCAATCGGCTGCTTGAAGTACAAAATGGTGTAGAAGTATCGCCGCTGCGTATTCTGGGCCAATCTGACCGCCAAGGTACAGAAGTCCATTTCTTGGCTGACCATACTATTTTTGGCCGTATTGAATACCATTACGACATTCTCGCCAAACGCCTGCGGGAATTATCATTCCTCAATAACGGTATTCGCATTCGTTTAATTGATTATCGTCCCGGTAAAGAAAAGGAAGAAGACTTTGCTTTCTCTGGTGGTGTGACGGGCTTTGTGGAATACATTAACCGCGCCAAAACGGTGTTACATCCCCATATTTTCCAAGCCAATGGCGCTACCAAAGTGCCGGTCAATGGCGGCCCTGATGTGGAACTCAGTGTTGATGTCGCCATGCAGTGGAACGACAGCTACCAAGAACAAGTGCTGTGTTTCACCAACAATATTCCCCAAGCCGATGGTGGCACCCACTTAACGGGTTTGCGTGCCGCCATGACGCGGGTGATTAATAAATACATCGAAGAAAACGAAGTGGCCAAAAAGGCCAAAGTGGATATTGCTGGGGATGACATGCGCGAAGGTTTAGCCTGCGTGCTATCGGTCAAAATGCCCGATCCCAAATTCGCGTCCCAAACCAAAATGAAATTGGTGTCGTCCGAAGCCCGCCCGGCGGTGGAAGAAATCGTGGCGCAGAAACTGGCCGAATACCTGCTGGAAAAGCCCCAAGACGCCAAGCTCATCGTCAGCAAAATCGTCGAAGCCGCTCGTGCCCGCGAAGCCGCCCGTAAAGCGCGGGAAATGACCCGGCGCAAAGGCGTGCTGGATGGCGTGGGCCTGCCCGGCAAACTGGCCGACTGCCAAGAAAAAGACCCGGCCCTCTCCGAAATCTACATCGTCGAGGGTGATTCCGCCGGTGGCTCGGCCAAGCAAGGCCGGGATCGCAAATTCCAAGCCATCCTGCCCCTGCGCGGCAAGGTGCTGAATGTGGAAAAGGCCCGCTTCGATAAGCTGCTCTCGTCTGAACAGATCGTGACCTTAGTGACCGCCCTGGGCACAGGCATCGGTAACGACGACTTCAACATCGACAAACTGCGCTACCACCGCGTCATCATCATGACCGATGCCGACGTGGACGGCGCCCACATTCGTACCCTGTTGCTCACCTTCTTCTACCGCCACATGCC
>JACCDO010835737.1_pt1 | contig 25008 bp, 24 predicted proteins | sample 7446101 | NCBI WGS metagenome assembly JACCDO01 (sample SAMN15323440, study PRJNA562643) | freshwater metagenome | isolation source: river surface water | place: USA:Blue River Watershed | collected 2017-08-16 | reverse complement strand
GTATCTACACTCGCCAATACAACAGTTGCTGGAATACTGAATGTTACTGGATTGTCAACACTATCTGATACAACGATTTTAGGATCGCTTGCTGTTACTGGAGGAACACTCAATGTTGGTGGACCAATTATTATACACAATACAAGTGCCTCTACCAGTACTGATACTGGAGCGTTTGAAGTTTTGGGCGGAATCGGAATCGGTGGAAATATGTACTCAGGTTCGTCACAAGCAACAAATTTCATATACAGTGGTCCTGGCGGCACAACAATATCTTCAACTGGCGGTGATAATCTCTTAACGTCAGACGTTACGGCTGGAGTAGCAAATCAATTAAGCGCATCAGGCGCAAGTGGATACAATTTAATTACTGCAACTGGCGCAACCGGATACAATCAGTTTACTGCACCCAATAATAATGTTACCGGTAATTTGATATTACAAAGTACAATTGATGCAACAAATACATCTAGTGGTACAGTACAAATTGCCGGTGGTGCTAGCATAGTAGGCAACCTATACGCTGCTAGGAGAATTATATTAAATTCCTCACATACAGGTTCTACTAACGATATTAACTTTATACTTCGCAAGCATACAACAGCGCCCGGTTCAGTTGTTGGTATAGGATTTGGTATTAGTACTGTATCAGTTGGAGATGATAACGACCTTATTAAAAGTGCAATTATTCACGAAAGAACTGGTTCTGCCGGAGTAGGTAATCTTTACCTAGCAAACCTAAACAGTACTGGCGGAGCATTAAATGTAAGTAAAGCTGATGCTAAATTGACTATTGTTCCCACCGGACAAGTTATAATAAATACAACTCAAGAATCTACAAGCTCTAGTACTGGTGCACTACAGGTCCGTGGTGGGCTCGGGGTATCAGGTAATGTTTACGCTCGCGCATACTATGCCACATCTGATAACAGAGTGAAGACAAACATATCCAATCTTGACATACAACCTCTCAATGTATTGCGTAAGATGCAGCCACGTAAATACGATCATATAGATACAGAAGGTTATAGCAACGAACCAGTGTATGGATTCGTAGCACAAGAAATTAAACAGCTACTACCAAATGCAGTGTCATTCAGATCGGATTACATACCATCCGTATATGAAATGGCATTTTTAGAAAATCGCGTTGTAACGTTAATAAATAAATCCACTAACGATATTTCCATGTGTAACATTAAGTTCCTTTCAAATCGCCGTGATGATATTATATGTAAAGTAACTGGCATATTCAGTGAGAAGACATTCACTATAGACAAAAACATACCCGATTCAGACAAGTATACAACGGATACCTCAGGTAATGTCTTAGTTACTACAGTCCGTAATGGAAAACCGATGTATATGCGTGGTTCGGAAGAATACACTGGAGTCGTCCGTAAGTGTATTTTCGTGTACGGACACTATATCAACGACTTCCATGTGGTTAACAAAGATACAATATGGACTGTGTTGTTATCATCTACTCAAGAACTAGATAAGCAATTGCAACTTGCAAATTCCAAGATCGTGACACAAGACATTCGTATAGCTGAACTGGAAGATACAATTCAGAAACAACAAGCCGATATTGATGCCATTAAACAACGGTTGGGTTAGAAAATAATACGTCATTATTATAATATAATTTTAATATAGTATAATAGGATATGTCAGACATTGATTTAGATATTACGAATTATAGTATCGGTGATCTAGAGAAGTTCTTCAGTTTAGATCCGAAGCAAAATTATACTTCCGGTGATATTGAACTACGAGAATATGAGATCCGAGAAAAGCTACTTTCCAGCGGCCATGTGAAACGCAAATTCAAGAAAGAGTTGATTGATTTTTTGGCAAAGGCAAAACAGCTTCTTTCCAGTAAAAAAACAGGTATGATTGAGGCAAATCCATCAAAGTCAGCACAAGCGCACAGTGAATATAAGGAGATTGAATCAGCTAGTCGTGCAGAGAACGAACTAATTACACGACCAGATAAAAAATTCACGTATTCATATCCGAGTGAATACTATCCAGGCCAATTAAACCCACTAGATACGAGAACAATCACAAAGTATGTTTCTATAGATACGCGTTTCCGTGATAATTACGAAACAACTAGCGCTTCCGATTTTACAATTCAATTACCATCCCGGCTCAATAAAGTCGTATCTATGCAATTGTCATCGTTAGAGTTCACTATAACATGTTATTCTATATCTGCGAAGTATGGTAATAATTTTCTTTATATGTATGCCGATACACAATATTATGAAGGTGGCCCTATTACTCCATATGAAAAAGTTATAATCATTCCCGATGGTAACTATAATGCAACCGATCTTCTTATAAAAATAAATAGTCTTCTTTCGCCAACTGATACCGAAGGTGCTTTACTGGAGCCGGATAGTGTATTTTCCTATATAAAATTTTATATAGATATAAATGAAAATTCTTCTGGAAGCGGTAGATTGTACGTTGGACCGAATGCGGAATACCCAGAGTCAAATATAGTACATTCCATCGGACTGGATTTTACAAAGAGTATTAGCTGTTGCGCCGACGATTCGCCAATAACTACCAGGATCGGCTGGAATCTAGGATTCACTAAACCAAAATATCTTGGTTCAAATGCGTATACATCTGATACTGTTATGGATTTATCTATAATGCGCTATGTGTATCTAGGAATAGATGATTATCAGCGTAGTGCCAATCGTCTATTTTTTAATGCATTTCATGATAAACATATCAGCGAGAACGTTCTCGCTCGTGTTGCCCTACAATCCAATAGTTTCGCTGTATTAGTTGCAAATAATTTGGGTATCGTTACGGAACCCCGCAAGTATTTCGGTCCGGTAGATATCCAGCGACTACGGATACAATTGTATGACGACCATGGAAGACCACTTGGATTGAATCATGCGAATTATTCGTTTGTACTTACATTTAAGATGCTATATGATTTGTGATTAGTTTCCAGGTAACGGGTCACGACGAGTGTTACTAGTGAATTTAACAACATCATTCTCATAACACCTCTTGGTAAGCTGTAACACATATAAACTCTGAGATTTGCTCGCACCGGTTAAATCCTTGACTGTATTGCATACGTCTTTGCTACGGTTGAATACATTGGATTTACCCTTTCTAGCAATGAAATTGCTTGGTAATAAATTACAGCTATTAACCTTGGCAATATTACAGACGTCGCCAGCAGTCTTGGATTGCGCTGTAGCCTGAATAGCTTGTTGCTCTATCCTGGAAATGTAATCCTGTTGGGTATTTATATTATTGGTGGTGTCTGGCTTGGCGACATTATACAGGGGTGTATGTAACCATTTCGCCAATTGTCCGGAAGTACCCTTCACCGAGGATTTAACTACATCCGGATCATTTGTACTTGTAACGCCCGACTGAACTATGTTGGACCGGAGATATGTCCCACAACATCCACCATGGCCTCTCGCAACATTTCCATTCATCGGTGTCTTAGGTAGAGAACGCCCCAATGTATCTTGTCCTACATATCCTTGAGAACGGTGAGTCCCATTCAAGGAGAACGCCGGTTTGTTTACACTCATATTATTGTATTTTGCTGCAGTTTTCTTTTTCAATGTAGCAAGTGACATTATATACTATATGGATTTATTTTTACCTAAAAATTGATTTGGATAATACAATTTTTATTTTGTATAAAAATTATATGGAGCAGTCAATTCTAGACCAATACCTCGCGTCGCTATCGGAGAAGGAGATGAAGGCGTATTTGATCGCTAAATCTCATCTCGGGATGTCGTTTTCACTTGAAAAAAGCACGGGATTTATAGAATGGTACAAATCTAAGTGAGTTTATTCTGGCGGTTTTTGAAATCTTTATAAGAGAACATACCATCAAAACTAGTTGGTTTATTCGGAAGTTTCTTTATCTTCGGCATCTTTTGTACGATTGAGAAATTATACATCTTTCCTAGTGAAATGAATTTATTCTTCATTTTTGGTCGCTCCCTTTCCTTTTCCTTTTCCTTTTCGTCATCATCTTCTTTGTTACCAGTTTTAACTATTGGTTGTTCTGTCTTATAGTTCCTTAGCTTTGCAAACGGTTGATCTGATTTTTCTTGGATAGGTTTTGGCTTTGTTTTCTTTTCTTCTTCGTTAAATACTTTCACAAGCGGCGATAATTTCTCTGTCGTTATCGTTATCTCGTCAAAAAAAAGGTCTCTACAGAAAAATGTTACTACATACTTCATAGCCACTGCGTTCAATATTGAGTATGGTATACCACTCTGATCGGAATAATATGCGAAACCCTGTTTGTATATATCATAAAACATGATTACTGGCCCCCTGGGCGTTGATTCATACAGTATTCTCGTTTTCCACAAACGTTCTAATTCATTTGATTCGTCTTTCAATAATTCACTCAATTTTTTTTTATCATATATATCTTGGTTTATATTCGCATTCATATTTAAATCCGACTCATAAGTTAATAATAACTTTTGTTTTTTGGGTTTTGTATATTCTTCTACAGGATCTACTATAATCGGAGACGGTGGCGGTGGTATTAATATATTTCTTAGGGTGTAATATATATACAAAATACGAACATACATATAAAAAAATATTTGTCTCAATGTGTTTTGCATGTTATTTTTATAGTATTATACATATAATGGTTTATATCATTTTTAATGAGTTCTTGTTTTCCATAGGTCCTCCATTTCCTTATCCAGCATTGGTACCTCTACTACTTCATACGTCTTCTTGTGATTGTCCGGGTGAAGAACGACGAGCGCCATACCGGTTATTTTCATGTCGTACTTGTCCTGTAGAATCTTCCGATATACGTTCAGCTGTAGCGAGTAATGCCAGAAATTCGTATCCGGCAGGTGAGATATGCATGGTGTGATCGCGGTCTTTCCGCCATAGCTCTCGTATTCAATCCCCTTAGATCGCTTCCAGTCGTATATCAAGTAATCGCCTGTATTTTTGTCGCGGAAAACCATGTCAATTGACCCAGAAACCTTAATCTCTTCGTAAAATACACACCACTCTGTACGGTATGCTTCCAAGTGAGGATGGTCTCTCACAAACTCCTTGAAATACTTGAATTCTACACTATCGTCCACCACGTCCATCCCGTTATAAAAGCACTCAATGTTATAGTGAGTCTGTGTTCCGGCGCTCGCAGCTGAGTCGCGATTATCATCCCATGATTTAAGAATCTCATCTCCCGTCATACCATAGTACTTGTAACTCGGATCTTTCATTTTTGGACTTCTCAGGATGTTTCCCAATATCTTGGTACTATCAAACTTTGAGAAATGTTCGTGATTCCAAGTCGTTACCGATGTGTAACCCGTCTCCCCTCTAACCGTATAGATGTGAGGACCCTCATCAAACTTGATGTCCTTGTCGCGTTCGTGTGCGTTCTTAATTGCTAGCATTGTTCTTGTTCTTGTTATTGTCTTATTTTAGTCCGTTAAATTATGAATCAATTTTCATTACCCAACGACACAATTCCATGCGATTCTTCTTAACCTCATACAGCTTCTGTCTCATTTCTAGAATACACTTTCGCTGCATGTCACGCATATCATCTTCTAATAGCGGATCCGGCGGCGTTTGCATGTGTAGCTTTAAAAACTTTCTCCATATATCTCGCGTCAATACATGTATATGAGCTGTGCTATCCGCTTTTTCCCAACTGTCTGACTCGTATACGTACGTCATGTTCTTAAATTTCATGATAGGAATCGGGATGTTCGCATGATTTCTGGCGATACAGTTTTTGAATGCATTCATAAAACCATTGTTCTCGTATACCATGTCTACATCCTCTGTCGTTACGACGCAATTCTCTATCCATTCAGATAGATTCATTGATGGAGCGTCTGATATCGGATTGGACCGAACCATCTTTTCCAAACGATTCACCCTCTCAGTCAACTGTAATACCAATGCATGTAGGTCTGTATCCATTTTCACCTTTTTATTTCGTATTGTATATCCACCTGAAGTGAAAATCAATTTTGTAGTTGGGTATACTATAGAATGATGAAAATGGTTTTCAACGGCAAGCCAACGAAAGTTGCTTACACTTCTCTAGGAACCTCTATGATCGGACGTATCGGTACACCTACTACTTGTGGCAGTTGCCCTGGTGCCAAGTAAATGATTTAGTCAAATAGTTAAACGCCACAAAAACAAACATCGTTTATATATATACATGTCGTCGGGTGATTATATAAATTTACTAAAAATAAGAAACTCCGATGCTAGTAGAACAACAGCTAGCGCACAGACACAGTCAGTTATGATAAACACTATAACAAACAATGCTAATAATTATTTCCAAGTTCCACTTTGTAATTCAGGAACAACTGGCGCTTGTCTTCCAATATCTACATCTCCGTCCATAATACCTGGATACAGTTCTATTGGGAGAACTGGACCTACTGGACCTACCGGCATTCAGGGTCCACAAGGAATTGGTAGGGAGGGTCCGCCTGGTTTATCTCTTGAATACAATCTATTTCTATCGCCTTCTCAGACGGTTATTGTACCCGAATTATCGGGTAATTTGATAGCAGATCCTAGCATGAATGCGCTTCAGTCTTCTATCACTTACACGTTTCCATTGAATAATTTGTCCGAACATTTATTAGGCGCATTCACAACTGATTTTGCTGACGTGACTACAACTTCTATTGCTCCTGGATTGTGGGATTTACATCTGTATGCCAATTCGAACTATCGTTCTGTAGGTGATGTCGTGTTTTTCATGCGTATATACTATGTTGATGCTTCAGGAGATGAAGTTCTCATAGTTGATGGTGTTAATACACCTACGCCAATTACTAACAATCAAATTACACAACATTATGTGAATTCCTTGTTTTTTCCTTATTTCGCTCTTCCGGATTTAAGTTGTAATATTCGTATCAAAGTATACGCTAGACAGTATTGCTGTAGTACTTCATTCATTAATAATATTACTATTTTCTTTAATCCACCAACCTTATCTTATATACGTACTACATTAGCAAATCAGGTATTACCGATTGGACCTACTGGAGCAACGGGAGCAACGAGTGCTACCGGAGCGACTGGATGTACTGGATCAACGGGCGCTACTGGACCTACTGGCTATACGGGCGCGACTAGTGCTACGGGCGCTACTGGTTGTACCGGAGCCACTGGCGCTACTGGAGCTACGGGAGCTACGGGTCGCACTGGACCAACTGGATGTACTGGAGCTACGGGAGCCACTGGCGCTACTGGTCCAACTGGTGCGACTGGAGCTACTGGTCCAACTGGGGCAACAGGATGTACTGGAGCTACTGGAGCTACTGGTCCAACTGGTGCTGGAGCTACTGGTCCAACTGGGGCAACAGGATGTACGGGAGCCACTGGTTTAACAGGGGCAACTGGAGCAACTGGAATATTTGGACCTGCACTGTTTACATTGAGTACAACAAGTAGCGATATAACTATCATTTCTGCCAATCAAGTTGTGAAAACAGGAACGAATACTTCAGGTGCATTAATTACATCCAATGAAAGTTATCCTTACGATCGTACATTTTTTACTTTCCGTATGCAGAATCACGCTGCTGGCGATTATATAGCTACATTGTCTACTGATGGTGTTTTAAATACATACGGATTCTCGTTTCAGGGTGGTGATGTATATTTATATTACAATGATTCGTTAAGTTCTCCCGTTTCAACGTATTCTAACGGTGATGTCTTTTTAGTTATCGCACAAACAACACAAGTATATTGGTATCAGAACGGAATACAGATTGGTATTAATGATTTAGTATCTGGAACAGCTGCATTGCAAGCATGTATTACATTGTTTTCGCAGTATGATATTATAGATCAAATCGCTTTCGGTTATTCCTTACAAGGCCCTACTGGTCCAACCGGAGCTACTGGTTATACTGGTGCTACGGGAGCTACCGGAGCTACCGGGGAGACGGGTGCTACTGGAGCAACTGGATACACTGGGCCTACAGGAGCTACTGGAATATTTGGACCAGCACTGTTTACATTAACTACAACGAGTAGTGATATAACGATCATCTCTGCAAATCAGGTTATGAAAACTGGCCCAGGAACAGGCGGCGCTGTAATAACCTCGTTAGAAAGCTATCCCTATAACAGTACCTTTTTAGCTTTCCGAATGAAAACTCATTCCGCTAGCGATTATACGGTTGCATTATCTACAAATGGCTCGGCAAATACATACGGGTTCTCATTTCAAGGTGGAAACGTTTATTTGTATTATAATAATTCGTTTGGTGCATCTGTTACCACTTATTCTACAGGTGACACATTTTTAGTTGTAGCACAAACAACCCAGGTATATTGGTATAAAAATGGGGTACGTATTAGTATTAACGATCTGATCGCAGGTACATCTGCATTAAAAGTAAAGATTTCGCTTTACCAACAATATGATGCGATAGATCAGATTTCGTTTGGTTATGCATTACAAGGCCCTACTGGCGCCACCGGAGCGACGGGTTGTACTGGGCCAACTGGGGCGACTGGGGCGACTGGAGCTACCGGGGAAACAGGCGCTACTGGATGTACTGGAGCAACGGGCGCTACTGGCATCGCACCAGCACTCTTCACACTAGTATCCAATAATACTGATTTATTGTTTATTTCGTCCAATTATGTTATTAAAACAGGGTCGGATGGAGGTCCTTCTACGATAACTTCGATTGAAAGTTACCCGTATGATTCTACATTTTTGACATTTTCAGTAAAAACTCATTTAACCAATAATTATGAAGCTAGTTTGAGTAGTGATGGTATTGTGGAAACATATGGATTTTCATTAATTAATGATAATGTTTATTTGTATTACGATGGTGTGTATGGATCTCCTGCGTCAACATACGTTGATAACGATGTTTTCACTGTAGCCGCACAATCTAGCGGTGTTTATTGGTATAAGAATGGCGTTCAAATAGGTACAAATTCATTATTGCCAGGCACATCTTCATTACAAGCGAGAATTACATTATACCAACAATACGATGCTATCAATCAGATTTCGTTTGGATACTCATTACAAGGATTGACTGGATCAACTGGAATGACAGGCGCTACAGGTGCTACTGGATGCACTGGACCTTCTATATGGGCGCTATCTGGCAGTGATATTTATTATACTACTGGTAATGTTGGTATATCAACATCGGCACCCGCATACACACTTGACGTAAGTGGAACCTTGCGTGCAACCTATATAGTCCAGTTTTAAAATATTTATGTATTATATAAGAAGATGCCATATGCTACTCGTAAAGTCCCGAACCGCCGTTGCTTCAAGGTGTATAATAGAACGACTAAACGCGTATTTGCAAAGTGTACCAGTAAAAGTAAGGCGAGACGCCAGATCAATCTATTACGCGCCGTTGAGAACAATCGGACTTTTAAGCTGAGGAAGCGTAATACAAAATAATAAAATAGTATAAACATAATTGTATTTACTATTTAGACGGTATGAATCAACCAAGCGAAGAACAACAGCTTGTAATAGATAATTTAAAAAATGGATATAATGTAGTATGTTCGGCAGTGGCCGGTTCAGGTAAATCAAGTACGGTTCTATCTACATCAAAACAGATGCCCGATCACCAGATTTTACAAATTACATATAACTCAAGTTTGCGTCTGGAAATTAAGGAAAAAGTTACACATTTTGGACTTGAGAACATTTCCATTCATACATTCCATAGTTTAGCAGTTAAACACTATTCACCAGATTGTCACACCGACACTGGTATTCGCCGTATCTTGTTAAATGATACAAAACCAAGAAATGAAATACGCAAGATAGATCTTTGCATGTTGGATGAATTCCAAGATTGTTCTGAGCTGTATTTCCGTCTGGTTCTCAAGTTTTTACGTGATATGGGTTCTCCCGTACAGATATTGATTCTAGGTGATCCGCTACAGTGTCTATACGGATTCAAGGGTGCTGACTCCAGATTCCTCACTATGGCCGACCAGATATGGAAAGGATCCGATCTATTGAAGAGTCAAACGTTCGTCCAGTGTTCTCTTAAAATGTCCTATAGGATCACCGATCAAATGGGTAAGTTTGTTAATGAAGCTATGTTTGGTTCTCAACTAATGTTAACATGTAAATCAGGAGAACCGGTGACATACATAAGGAATTCACGTCATAATATAGAAAAAACGGTGGTTTACACTATAAAGGAACTCCTTGATCGTGGCGTAAAGCCTAGTGAAATATTTGTTCTCGCCGCATCTGTGAAAGGATTAAATAGTAATGTGAGGAAAATGGAGAACGCGCTAGTAGATCAAAACATTCCCTGTCATGTTCCCATGTTTGACACCGATAAATTGGATGAACGCGTGATTGGTGGTAAGATTGTGTTCTCTACATTTCACTGTGCAAAAGGGCGACAGCGTAAATATGTGTTTATAGTTGGATTTGACAATAATTATTTTAATCAATTTGCGAGAACCTTGGACGACACATCACAATGTCCGAATACACTCTATGTAGGTTGTACTAGAGCAACGCATGGATTGTATCTATTAGAGCTCGATCAGTACCCAACGGATCGTCCATTGGACTTTCTGAAGATGGGCCATCATGATTTCATTAAATCCGATTTTGTTAAATTCAAAGGCATTCCACGTTCTATTTTCTACAAGGATGATGCCAGTGACAAGGCGAAGTCTCTGATAGATAAGAAGTATGAGTCGCCCACTAAAATGATAAAATTCATACCCGATTCGGTTTTGGACTATATTTCGCCTATTATTGATCGGCTGTTTACCATAAGTTCTCCCATCTCCAATACTATAGATATACCAATGATAGTAGAGACAAAGGGAGGTTTTTTTGAATCGGTTAGTGATCTCAATGGAATTGCGATTCCATCACTCTATTATGATCGTTTGAATCGCGAGAACCTACTTTATAAAATGGTGGAGAATTCATTGATTGAGATGAAAGAGAACGAACATATGTACTTGAAACGTATTGTTAAGGAGATGCCCGTCCAATGTGAATCTATAAAGGATTATCTTTTGTTGGCAAATGTATATACTGCGATCCAAGAGCGTTTGTATTTCAAATTAAAACAGATAGATGAATACGATTGGATATCTGAACAGGTTATTAACGATTGTCTAGAACGTCTGGATTCTATAATAGGAATTGAATTGAAAGAAGAGAACCCACAGGTTCTCCCAGAACACATTATAATCCATCATTCTATGGAAGAACAACATGCGAAGATAGATCAGGTACTTGCACCTCATTTCCCCGAGAACATGCGATTCAGGTTCTCTGCTGTTGTTGATTTACTAACCGATGCGAGTATTTGGGAGTTGAAGTGTACGGGTGATATATCCATGGACCACAAGTTACAAGTCATTATATATGCATGGATATGGGATATGTTAGATAAGCCGGCGAAGAACTTCAAGATACTCAATATAATAACTGGTGAAATAGTCACTATGAACTATGAACCTGAAGAACTGACACAGATTGTTGTTGCGCTTTTGAAAGGAAAATATGAGAATATGATTGTAAAAACAGATGAGGAATTTCTGCGTGATATGACCGCAGTTTAGAATGAAATAATATTTTGATATTATATATATGAGACGTGTTTTGGAGGATTAAGAAGGCAACAATTAGCTGAATTGGATGTAGACGATGATGAATTTGAGGGAGGATCACGTTCAAAACAAAAACCTAAAACTAGAAAACGAACCAAGAAACGAACCAAGAAACGAACTAAAAAACGAAACAAGAGTAAACGACATAAAGGTTACTCGCGCCGATAAGCCACATATGACCGACGAGTGGACTTATTTTGCACCGAATGTATCAAATACGGTTGAAATAATCGTATTTGATGATGGAAATGAAAAATATAAATATTATACAAATCGTTGGCACGTATTTGGGAAATGGCGTGGTAAAGTCGCACTAGTTAATGCAGAGAACCAGACAATCAAAATCCACAGTATTTCAGAATGGAAAGCTATCGTAATCGCATCGTATCCGTGAACTGTAATTGCCGAGAACCATATGTCTTTGATATCTCTACAAGGCATTCGTTCACATAATCACGAATCCGATCAATCTCTTTCAATATGTCACATACCTTTTGATTCTCCTCATCTGAACTACTAGAAAAATTGGGCGCTAGTTTGATCGCATCATCAAACCGATACAGTATATCAGTAACTGTATTATTCATTATTGTAAATATATTATGAATTTCGCGATTCTTCTGATGTTTCTTATCTAATCTCTGGATCTGTGTTTTGAACTCATCTTCCGTTAGATTATTCCGCATATATTGTATACGCAAATCTTGGTTGTTTAATACACGATCAACTTGATAACGCTCCATTTCTACATAACGATGATGGATGACTGCTTCGCAGATGCGCGACACCCGATTAATAATATCTTGTGGAAAATTTTTAATACGCAAAGATGCCATTAGCGCACGCACAAATGGTGTATTGATTTCTTGACCGCAACGGATTTCGTTAGGATTGCGCTGTAGGTCACCACCTGTTCTCCGCAAATATTCAAAATAATGGGGGTTATGGATGTTAGTTTCAATGCGTCCGGTTCTCCAGCTAAATCCAGTATTACACATCGTACAGAACATTTGATCGCAGCCATCCAGTTTATGAATACCATTTCCACAGCTAGGACATGACTTGGTATCATTCGCTAGCATTGCGGCGGTCGCGACGTTGTTCGGATCACATACATGTTCGCAATCACGAGTTAATCCCTTTATTTCATGGCAGTCGCTACACGTCCACTTCTCACACAATCCACATTTCCACTGAGAACTCAAAAAACCACGACAGTTTGTATCAGGACATGCCTTGATGAATGTAGATCGCTCCTTTGATACTTCGGAGGTGCGCCCTAGACGATTGTGCTCTGCACGAAGAGCACTGATGCGTTTATTGATAGCGGACAATTCCTCTGCCTCTATACGTCGGATTTCTTTATCTAAACGTTCACGCTGAAGAATGTTCTCTACCAAAGGCTGTGTAGCTGGAAGTAGCGCGCGCTCTTGATCGAAGAGGACTGCCTCCCTATGTTTTTTATAATCATTACTCATGAATGTTTTCGTAAATGTACTCGCTACGTATTGCCTGGTCCATTCCTTGCCACACTGTGCGTTTATACACCTGGCATTCGTCTCGCTCAACAACCATGTCTCACAGCACTTACGACATGCTTTATACTGACAATAAGGACAAGTAACCGGGATACGAGTAGACTTGTTGTATTTTTCAATGCATATTTCACACTCCATTATATATATTTTAAAAATTATATTTATATAATATCATAAATACAAATTTAGTAAAGTTATAGAGAACTTGTTAAAAATATATAGTGTGAATATATAATGCCCACCAAGTCTTTATGCACTCGTAAGAGAACCAAGAACCCCAATCTTTGCAAGAAGGTCCGTGGCTGCAAGGTTGCCAGCGGAACCAAGCGCACATTCTGCCGCAAGAAGCACAACCGCACCATGCGCAAAGAGGTAAAGTAATAAAATTGAATATAGTAATAATTCAATCTTATTTAGCTCAGCAAAATGTATTCCACATATGAAACCAACTATGATCCGGTGCCTGGTATTAATTTCGCTAAAAATCACCCTTTCATTCCTATAGGCGTAGTAACAGGGTACTTATGGTTGTGTTATTATGGACGAATATTTATGTCAATGAGAGAACCTATGAATCTCCGAATACCCCTCGCGTGTTGGAATCTAATGTTATCCACGTTCTCATTTGTAGGTATGTTTCGCACAATCCCCACACTCATTTACAATCTACATACAATGTCGCTTACAGAGAACTTGTGTATTGAACCACGCGTTTCATTCGGCATGGGCGCGTGCGGATTATGGGTTCAGTTGTTTATATACTCCAAGATTCCTGAGCTACTTGATACATTCTTCATAGTTGCACGAAAGAAACCTCTCATTTTCCTACACTGGTATCATCATGTAACCGTATTGTTGTTCTGTTGGCATTCATATGCAACGGAAGCATCCACTGGCTTGTTCTTTGTCGCTATGAACTATTCCGTACACGCGGTCATGTATGGGTATTATTATTTGATGGCAATTGGTTCCAAACCTGTATGGTTCAATCCGGTCATAATCACTATATGCCAAATAGCACAAATGATCGTAGGAACTGCGTTATGTGGTATGTCGCTATATCTATTATTGTTCGGTGATGTAAATTGTGCTGTAAAAGCAGAGAATGTGATCGCTGGAATGTTAATGTATGGTAGTTACTTGTATTTATTCTGTGAGTTTGCTATGCGACGATTCGTAAATACTAAACATGAGTAGTGACTTAAAACGTGTATATCATATTTATAAATATAAATGGATGGACGCGATGCTATAAAGTATGTATTACACAATAATATAGAGGGTGCGGTTTGTGAGTGTGGTGTTGATGCCGGCTATTTTGAATCCGTTTGGATTGATGAATTATTAAAACAAGGAAAAACACGCGATATATATTTATATGATACCTTCAGTGGATTAACGGCTCCAGGTGATTATGACTACACTTGCGATGGAGCTAAGTTATTCAAGATGGATAAAGACCAAGTCTACAAGTATTGGTCCGATCGTATTGTGAATGAAAATGTAAACAGCTGGTGTTATACTCCGCTGGAAAAGGTACAACGCACATTATTTTCTACCGGGTATCCACAATCCAAGTTACATTTTATTGTCGGTGATGTTATGGAAACTCTACGCGAGGAATCCAATATTCCTGATAAGATCGCAATCCTTCGTTTAGACACTGATTGGTATGAGTCCAGTAAGTTTGAACTGGAGCGGATGTATGATAAAGTGGTGCCGGGAGGTATTATCATATTTGATGATTATTATCATTGGGATGGACAACGTCGTGCGACCGACGAGTTTTTTTCAAGTATTAACGTTGAGTATACATTTATTGATATAGGAAATTGTAAGACGTCAGCAATATACAAGAAGTAAAATTGATATTATTTTCTAATTTTTTATTTATATACAAAAAATGAGCGTTGAACGTATACAAGCGAGTATCACAGAGGTGTTGGGCGTATATGATGGTATTACCGAAACAAAGAAGTTCGCTGTAGAGATGTACGATGAAATATCACAGATTAAACCACTATATGAGGTTAATGGCCTCGCATTTAATAGAGCGGCAAATGCAATAAACATGGTATGCGATAAAGCTGTGATAGTAGAAAAATACGTAGAAAAATATTATACAGAGTTTGGTTTCAAGTATGAATTATATACGAGTATGTGTCATCTACACGACGAGATACGACGGTTAAAACATAGATTGTAATTTGTATACTCCAACTCTGCGGTTGAAAGTTGGTAGAATGCAAGTGACGACAATGATGGTGCGATCGTATTTAGATTATAAATTTCCGAATAATCATAGAATTTATAACCAGTAAAATCAAACATTAAGTCCTTTATTCTGTTGTATTGTGGCATATGATATTCGGTAACATTATGTGTATCCTTTATATTAACTATAAAGTACATACCAAAGTGGTGCCGTTTAAGTCGGAATATTCGTCTGGATCTACCAGTTGAATACATTAAATAAATTTGTCCTATCTTCAGATTACAGGGTTCAATATGGTTTAATGTATCTAATTTTAAAGTTTTCCACATTAGTGTTGCAATTGTTGTTGTTCTCTGGTTTGCACTTCAATTTTTTCAAGTAATTTTATAAGGTTAACGCCACCATTAAATGCATATTCATGATGGTCTTGTATATATACGATAGCTTCATCTGATTTCATACCTTGATACATAATCAAATAACAAGCAACTATAGCACACGATCGCTGTTCTCCGGCATAACAATGAACTAATACATGCTGTCTATTACTGATAGCTGTATGTATTATTGCGAGAACCCCTGTTTTATCTATGATTGACAATGTATTGTCAATATCATTTGTATCATCATTAATTGGTAGACGAATAAACTGTTTGTATTGTTTAGGTTGTCTCATGTCTGACGTACAATTTATAATCAAGTCAAACTTATTCGCGGATGTGATAGCATTCGCACTACCTACATATAAGAAATCACAGATCTCGCTATACATATATTTAGGATGAGTAGTAAGCTTATATATATTTCCTATACTAAATATATAATATGATCCGAAATCAGTTAGTTAATTTATCTGTAGAGCCGTATGAACGTGTATCTTCGCGAACAATTGGTAATGTTTACCTAGCGATAGAAGGAATTGAATTATTTAAGAGTGTCAGTTTGCGAATTACATATATGGATACCACTAATAAATACGTTGATTCTGAAATAGTTACATTGAGTGGTTCTGAATACTTAGCTTGGGGTAATGATGATACGTATTTATATAATTATATTTCTCAATTGAAGGGATTTACTATCAGACTTCCCGATGTAGCTCCTCCAACGCCGCCCGCAGAGGAGACTCCGGCTGAGGAGACTCCGGCTGAGGAGACTCCGGCAGAGGAGACTCCGGCTGAGGAGACTCCGGCTGAGGAAACTCCGGCTGAGGAAACTCCAGCTGATACACCTGCTGAGACACCTGCCGAGACACCTGCCGAGACACCCGCCGAGACACCTGCTGAGACACCCACGGAGACACCTGCTGATACACCCGCAGAGGAGACTCCGACTGATACACCTATTTAAAATTAAAATATAAAAAATTAACACTATATAGTAGATGGAAAAGTCTAGGAGTATGGTAAAACGTACGTTATCAGAAGAATATTATTCACGTTCTCCGAATACACAATCTATTATTAAAACTATGGCTCAAGCTATACCTACATCAAAACCACATATTGAATATACAAATGCCGACGTGTATTACGCATCTTCCCCAACGACTCGCAAAAACATGGAAGTATATGGACTTGTTCCTCCTACAATGTTTATAAAAAAACAATAATTATATATTTATAATTATTTTTTATACGTCGGTTTCATACCAATACGATGTGTATTCACTCGCAGAGATCCCAGCATTCCACAAACTGACTGTCAGATTGGTGCTTATCGCTGCCTGTATAAGGATCTGTTCCAATTCATTCACATGATTAGTTCGGATAATACGGCTCCTATCTATACTAGCTCGCATTTGTTCTATGAAGTCCGCACGAATCATATCAGCAGTCTGTTGTGAGTTATCTAGCCATTGATCTATAATGTCCGCTCTCGTATTACGACTCAGTGTTTTTTTAGGTGGCGCTTCGCATATATCGGCGCGGCACATAGCGCACGTACCACGCTGCCGCATGTCCTTAACGAAGCAAGATACACAATAAGTATGTCCGCACTTGATCTTCACCATCTCATCCCCGATTTCATCACAACATACTATACATTCAAGTGACTGCTCTGGTGGGTGTTCTTCGTATAATTCATCACAACGTGTGATATCATAATCGCTAAGGGAATCTTCGTCAGTTGCATCAATACGAGTTATGCGTGGCAACCGAAATCTGGCGATGGTTTCCGCGTCAAATAATACTGGTAGTGCAAGCTCTGACGGGCAAGTTCGCGAATTGTGTCCGGTCCGTCTGCAAATTCCACAGGGCATTTTAGTTAGTTTTGGTGTGTTTTATAAAATTTACATTGTAATGAAGGATCACAATCAATTTTGTGTAAACGCATATAGAATTTGTAATGTATGTTTCATTATACACCATGAAAATATCGGTTCTCGTAAACGGTTGGATAAACATACCACACAGTTATGCTATCGTAAATTGTATGCAACTCGTACATCTATATAAGAATCATAAAGACAAAATTGACATTTACGTTAAAGAACCGGAATATTATGGTCCAAACTGGTCTAGGAATTCACAGTCGCTTTATAGTGAAGAATATACAGAGATCTTACAAGGATTGAGGCAATGGAATGGAGAACGCATAGATTTGATTTATAGCATTACATTCCCATATGATGTTACGCCGATTGGTAATACTCCCAAGTGTGTTTTCTATACATGCGAGCTACAGGTACTAGATAATGTGTATTTCAAACCACAGTTTGTAAACAATGAAGAGATAAAGACTTATTTACACTCACAATCACGGTTATATTTTACTACTCCTAGCGTATGGTCTGGACGCGGAATGGAAAAAATGTTTGATATACCAATGTCAAGAAATAGTTTAATCTCACATGGAACAGATACTAATATTTTTAAACCAGTTACAACCAGCATTCGCGACGCTATACGACAGTATCTTGGCGTGTCACCTGATACAATACTGCTTGGTATGTTCGGATCTATGACACAGAATAAGGGTATCCATATATTGTTGAAAGCATTTTATGATATTGTATGTATTCAGGGTAAAACCAACTATAAACTACTATTAAAAGGAAGTAACAATCTATATGAATCACAGCAAAAGGTAGAGAACATACTTAAAGAATTTCAATACCCACCAGATGTATTGAATAATATAATATTCATAGGCGCTACATTTACTTTCAGTATTTGCAATGATCTATACAATGCAGTTGATCTGTATATATCACCTTATATGGCCGAGGGTTTTAATTTATCCCCATTAGAAGCATTGACTGCAGGTAGACGCGTATTAATACCGAGAACTGGTAGCACGGAACAATACATGAATGATATATATAATAATGGAGGATCAGAGTTTATAACATATGTAAATTCAATGGTTGTAACAAATATCATAGGTCAGTGTTACAATCACATAGAAGAGACTGATCTAATTGCTGCAATATTGAGCGTTGATACCCGGATAAACTTGGATCCTACAAGGATGATTGAATACATTTCCAAAGACTATTCTTGGACCAGAGCGGCTGATTTATTATATGAATATTTCCTGTATATATTGGAGGATCAGAGGAAGGTAGTTCTTTAAGTATAAAAAACAATAAGTGTTTGAATTGTTTGGGAGGTGTACATTATTAATAGGCTGAAAAAAAAAATGGACATTTTTAAAATGTCCAAAATTAAATAGGCCAAAGAGGATCCAGGTGTGAAAAAACGAGTTCGCAGCATAATGCTTTAAAATACATTTGCTGAAAAAAAGTTTGTTAGCATAATTTTTTATATATTTACGCGTAAAAACCATTTAGGGGTTTTTCTAGTTAGGTATTATATACTAACTATGGCTAATGAATTTCTCCCAAAAACACCCAACTCATTTGAATGTAAATTGTGTGACTTCTTGTGCTTTAATAAGAAGGACTATAAACGGCATTTAGTTACACGTAAACACACAACGGCAAACAATACTAACGAAAATCGCCCGTCAATACCCATTGTATACGCTTGTAATATTTGCGCACAAACATATAAACACCGCTCAAGTTTATGTAAACATAAGAAACAATGCCAACCGGTAGTTCATACTCCACCACCTCCAAACGAAACTCAGAGTTTATGTGAACTCGTAAAAGAATTGGTTAAAAGTAACCAAGAACTTCAGAAGCAGGTAATTGAATTATGTAAACAAGGAACTCATAATACAACAACCAATACTACTACTAATACTAATTCAAATAATAAATCATTCAACTTGAATTTCTTTCTTAACGAACAGTGTAAAAATGCAATAAATTTCAAAGAGTTCGTAGAGAACATTGAAGTCTCTAGAGAGGATCTTGCTAACACAGGCCAACTTGGATTTGTAAGTGGAATTTCAAAAATACTTATAGATCATTTGAAAGAATTAGGAATACACGAACGTCCGATTCATTGTACCGATTTAAAGCGTGATACAGTATATATAAAAGATAATAATGAATGGAATAAAGAAGCAGATGATGTTAAGATACGGAGTGCAATACAAGAGGTTTCCAGAAAGAGTATAGGAACCCTTATTGATTGGAAGAAAAACAACCCGGAATATGCTAATGTTAATTCACAATTTTCAAATGATTGTATTGCCATGCAAAGAAATTCAGTTGCCGGATACGAACGCGATACTCTATTTCCTAGGGTAATAAAAGAACTGAACCGAGCAACGCTAGTGTCTAAGGATGTTAATTAGAATTAATAATAAAATTGAAATAGATACAATTTTATTAGTATAATGTAGCAATGAGTAAAATATTCACAATAACTGATTATAAATTCCCTGTATTTTATGGAGACACAATTATAATAAATGAACCAGAGGAAGACAACCCTCACATATTATCACCATACCGTACATTCAAAGAAGGGCCATACAAATACCTTGTATATCATGTGACAACACGCGGAAAAACTTTACGAGAATTTATCGCGGAGATTAATAAACCCCCCGAGCGCAGATCATTTCGTAGTTCTTTAAGAAGACAAGGACATGTCCGTATAAATCCACTAGACTTGCTAATTAAATTGATAGACGCATATGAGGATATGTTACAAAAAAACAGACTGTTATCACAGTCACATATAAACCCAGATCTGATATGGATTGATTATGACGTAAATAATAATATAACTGTAAAATTACTTGATATAATGGATTATGACGTGGCGAAAGAAGATATAAATGAGACTATGTATTTATCACCTGAATTACTGGGTAAGCGTAATCATTTAATGTATATGATAAGTTCAGATTCAAAAGATAAACATACAACAATACAGAAGCGACCATCACTCAACCGATACGATACAAGACCATCAACGTTAAGTTCGGTATATTCACTCGGACTAGTATTGTATTTTATAGTGAATAACGCAGATCCATATGAAGGTTCTAGAATACATGCTAATGAAAGACCTCATTTAACTTATACGTCCCCATTATATTCAAAACTTATATGGATTGCTACTAACGATAATCCGAAAGAACGTCCAACGTTGAAGGAATTTCGCGAAATAGTTATAAATACGAGGCATCCAAAGACGGGTTTATGTTGTTGATATTTTTTATAGAAAATATGGTATAAATACAAATGTATCGTTTATACCATACGCATGAAAGCAATCAGTTTGTTCTCTGGGATGGGTGGAGATTCACTCGGTATGGTGAATGCTGGACTAGACCTGGTTGCATATTCAGAGAAGGAAAAGGTTTTTCGTGAAACGCATGATCTTAATTTCAAGAACTGTAAAGCACTCGGCGAAAAAGTTGGCGGTGACATAACTAAAATACCGGACGCTGAATTTCAGGCATATGCAAACGAAGTTGACATGATATTCGCAGGGTTTCCGTGTTTTGTAAAAGGTACTCAGGTTCTCACGGGCAGTGGATATAAGAATATTGAGGAAGTTAAGTTGGATATGAAGTTAGTAACACACAAAGGTCAGCTTCAGAATATTGTGAATCTACAACATAAGTTATATACCGGAACTTTGTATACTGTATTATACGAGGGTCGTAAAGCGATCATTTGTACCGAGGAACACCCCTTTTACGTGAGAACATATAATGGTGATTATACATTTAGCGATCCAATGTGGAAAGCAGCAAAAGATCTTACGATGAATGACTATTGTGGAATGGTTACAAATACCAATATTAGTACAATTGTGAATTCTTATACCAAAATAAAGACGGCATCCACTGGCAAGGGATTCTGTTTACGTGAAAAAGAAGTGATGGCAACAGTTGATAAATATACACAAGAGACACAGTACAATACAGTAAACGAGTACACCTGGGAGGCACCGATATCATTTACAACACATGAAGTTGAGGATGAGGAGGTTTATAATTTTGAAGTTGCAAACGATAACAGTTATATTGTAGAGAACGTGATCGTCCATAATTGTCAAGGGTTCTCCCAGGCTGGCAAAAAGGACGCAAATGATGTTCGTAATACTATGTTTAGTCAGTTTTTGAGAGCAACGCGTCTTATCATGCCGAAGTATATTATTGGCGAGAATGTGAAAGGTCTCTTGACTCGCGAAATGAATGACGGACAGAAATACATTGATGTTATTGTGAGCGAATTTGAGAACCTAGGATACCAAATCAAATATAAACTATTTAAGACAGACAAGTATGGAATACCACAAAAGCGAGAACGGTTGGTGATAATAGGTTCTCGGACAGGTAGTGAATTGGTGTTTCCCGATGAGGTGCCTGGTGTACCCAACCTAAAGAATATTGTTAAATTTGACATGACGGGCGCTATCAAGATAGAACCTGAAGATTTTGATATGAGTACGATCCCGCCAGAATGTATATTAACTGATATGGATAACGAGGAAGTAGAGAACAAACCCCATCCATACCTCAGATTAAAGGCAAAAACACGTAATGAGTCATATGGTGACAAAACGCACGAAAACATGTTATCGTTTGGTAAACGTGATTCACCAATCCACTGTGAGATTATAGACATTCGTCTGCCATCCAAGACGATTATATGTACCTACGAACACCAACCACGTTTATTTGTTCCGTTGCGAAACAAGAATGGTTATTTTTTGAGATGTCTGTTACCTGATGAACTCAAACAGATCCAGGGGTTTCCGTCGGACTATAAGATGGCGGGCAACTTAAAACAAAAAATAGTACAGATCGGTAATTCTGTTCCACCTGGATTGATAAAACTAGTTGCAGAGTCATTGATGCGATAAATTTTATAAGTTTAAATATGAAAATGTTTATATATAAACTTACGATAATTATTTTATTTTGTATCAAAGGTTGAAATTAGTCCCCGATTACACACTTTGATGATTCAGCTACTACCTCAAAGATTTCTATCAGTACGCCGCCATCCGTCAGGAATACTGGCATATCATCGTACTTGCCAATTATCCGACGCAAATCATCCACCGTGTTTACCTTCACCAAGTCTTGTATATCTTCAACGAGAATCATCATCCCGTCTTCCACAATAACCTCAATGCGTGAGAGACTACCACACACACCACGAAATATAGGAGTTCCTCCATCAAATTTCACCAGTTCCTTTAATAGTTCGAATGTTAACATTATGATTGTTAGTTTTTCCTATGACTATTTATTATGACATTTTTGTATTTTGCAAATCAATTTTAAAAGTTTATTATAGCAATAATTGGATGTATATTATGAAAGCATACCAAATATACCATTACTCATGCGTCCAACTCCACCCTTGAATCTCTTACCTGAGAAGCCTCGCAGATAATCAAACGCAAGAGATAATATGAAGAACAATATCATCAACATTATTAAAACGTTCACAAGTTTTGCTAACATACAATACCATGAATTATCATCGGAATTACATTGGACCACGGTTCCAAACAATCCAAAAACACCACTGCCACCGATCCCACCAGCACCGCCACTACGCGCGCGCAATCCTTCTATGTTATACATATTTATATATATGTATGACATTTTTTAAGTAGCATAGGTTCTCTTAAATAGTTATAATTTATTATTTATTATTCACGTACTTTTGTTTCCTGGTACGATCAAAATGTTTGTTAGAACTGTAGCAGGAGGCGAATCAAAAGCCTTTTTCTTAGAACATCCTCTGTAATGTGCCAGTAGCGCTCTAGTATTCTTCGCAGCATAATTACAGTGTTCGCATATATCATTCTTAGATGAAGATGACGCATATAACTTTGAAAGATACTGTTCTAGATTAGGAAGCTTCATATCATCGGCCTGTGCGATCAACTTTTGATTGTAGTCCTTGATAGTCTTGATGTGCGATAGCTTATTAGTTGTAAAGATCTGATATTCCTTGTTTATTTCATCTAACATTTCTTTATTGATTGCCAATGATTCGCCTTCAGTATTGTCAGTTTGTGCGAGGGTTAACTTAAAATGATCTATTATATCAACAGCAGCCTTGATCTTATCGGCGTCATACTCTACCTTGTGTAAATACACAAGTATATTGTTATTATTTAATTCAATTTCAAAGTTGTCTTTGTTTGTAATACCATAGTGTTGTGCCATCATGATTGCAGAGCAGTTCTTTGTTTCTACATCACGCAAGAACTTTCGTACCTCGTCCTGAGAAACATTCTTGTCATAGTTCTTGTTCTCAAATAGGATCGTCGGCTTGTCTTTACGAAACATCATTATGTCCCCAGTTTCCTTGGTCGTGCCAACTGAGTCAATCTGTGCTGTGGGGTATATTGTAAGTAGAATATTATACAGTAAATTCTCTGAGATCTTACCCTTTGATGATGAGTTCTCCATCTTCCTAAGAAGTTCTCCGACATTATTCTGCAGGGCAGATTGTGTTGTATTGTTGGTTTTTGAAATATCCTTTAGTTCCGACAGCTTAGAATCAAGCCGACTTTCACTGGATGAAACCAACGAGTTGAAAATTGTTTGTGAATTTAATATAGTCCTAGAGAACGTATCTTCAATTGATTTCATAAAATGGTCTAGAGACTCCTTTGTAACAGCGCCCTTTACCAACTTATCTGTATCTATATTTATAAGTGAATGTAATGACTTTATAGAGTTATCTATATCAGCTGATAGTGCTTCTTTATTCTTAGGAATAATTTCACTCAACATGATACGTGTTTTATCAAGAAGAGCATCGTTACACTCTTTAATAACAGGTGCAACCCTATCAGCAGTATTACTTGACAATATCAACTGTAGATCTGTCATATAATCGCGTTTGAACTCCATAAACTTAACTGCAAAAGCAGTTGTCATATCAGATTGTGATTTTGTCATCATACTTGTAACGCCTGATACCTGAGACTGTAGAGATTTAATACTATCAACAATCTGTGAGGCAACACTAGTATTAAGTGACGGGTTAGAGCACTCCATAATCTTACCAAGAATATCTATAAACAACATATTCATTTCTTCAAAGTCCAAATTGCTATGCTCTTGATAAAAATCATATATTTTTTTATTGTCAATTGTAAGTTGGTAAGACATCTTATTTATATTATACAAATAAAATGTTTATATGGTTTTTTC
>JACCDO010307306.1_pt1 | contig 25035 bp, 7 predicted proteins | sample 7446101 | NCBI WGS metagenome assembly JACCDO01 (sample SAMN15323440, study PRJNA562643) | freshwater metagenome | isolation source: river surface water | place: USA:Blue River Watershed | collected 2017-08-16 | reverse complement strand
TTTCCTTTTGTTATAGGCTCTGAAACTAATATAAATCAAACATTTAGAGTAAACACTTTCTTACTAACTGAAAGAAATTCTAATACAAAAGCTACAAGTTCTCACGATTATGAATCTTTAATTGCTGCTAACACTGATATGAGAAATAAACTTTCTTGGTATCCATTCATAGATGGTCAATCCAAGACAGATGCAAATTTCTCTACACTGTCAAAAGCTTTCAAAGGAACAAAATATAATTCTTATGCAATTTCCGATCAGGCACCTCAATTATTTAATGTAGGTTACGCTGATCCTGGCGCAATTGTTTTTAGATCAATTTCTTTAAGCACTACTAATATCAATTCACCAATTACTGATAAAACAATTTTTATTGATGGTGTTGCTCCAACATATATTTCTGATTTTAGACTAATTGAACCAATCACATCATCTGGAATTGCATATTCATCTTTTCCAACAGTAGCACAAATTTCATCAAGAGAATACATTGTTGCTTATTCGATGAATGCAAATCCAAGACAAGTTAACTTTAAAATAATTTCAAATTATCAAGCACAAAATAAAAATACACTTTTTGATTTAGATGCTCTTACAGGAAACACTCTATCTGATCAATACAATATATATGGATTAACTTCAGATTATGATGAAAGATTAGGATTACATAGATCTGTTTTCTGGTGCAATGGTGGGATTTACTATTTTGAATACGCACTTTCATCTAGTAATTTAGGTGCAAAAAGATCTGATAAATTACATCTAATTAAAGGTAAGTTAGACGAAGCTCTAGTTACAGAATTGAGTAATAGAAGCAACATTGTAACTTATTTTGATGCTAATAGTGAACTCAATGCCGAAGTTCCAAAACAAAAACCTGCTTTAGTTACGTGCAAAAAACAAGAGTACAATGGAAAAGTTTTTGTAGCTTATGATACTGGTAAATGTTATTTAGAAGCAGTTTTGTTTCATCCTTTTTCAAATATTTTAGGAACAAGAAAGTTTGATATCGAATGTGTCAATGATTCAGGGTCTAATGTAAAAGACACTACACCAATTGCAGATATTCAAGCAAATCCTACAAGTGGACAATCAGCGTTATTAGTGAACTTCTTGTCAACAAATTCTTATGACCCTGGTGGTAGCACTCTTACTTATGTTTGGAACTTTGGTGATGAAACTCAATCAACTGAAGAAAATCCATCACACACTTTTGTAAACAATACAACAACCCCAATTGAATTTAAAGTAACTTTGATTGTTACAAATGCAAGTGGAATAAGTAGTGCGCCAGCAACAATCACAATTACAGTGAATCCAGCACCAGTCAATAATCTTTCACCACAGGCTAAGTTCTCTGCAACACCTACTTCAGGAGACGTAATTTTATCTGTCTCTTTTACAGATCAATCTAACCCAGCCAATGATGGTTCATACATACAAACATATGAGTGGGATTTTGGCGATGGTGAAACTGCCATTAAGTTTGATAATTTACCATTTACTTATGATTACAGAAGAGCAGGTTCATTCACTCCAACTCTTTTTGTTAAGGATAATTTAGCTCGTTTATCAAGCAAATACTTTGGTCCTGTCATAAATGTAAATGGTGTGGTCAACAATCCTCCATCACCAAATTTCAAGTGGGCGCAAACCTCATTCACTCCAACATTAAAAGTGCAATTCACAGATATTTCTAGTGATGACGAAGGACCACTAGTTGCTTGGAACTGGAACTTTGGGGATAATCAAACAGCAGATGTTCAAAATCCAGAACATATATATGCTTCTCCTGGTACGTATCTAGTGGTTCTTACTGTTACTGATTCAGGCGGATTGCAAGCATCAGCAACAATCAGAATTACTGTTGACCCACCAGGCAACAATCCTCCAATAGCAAACTTTTCATTCTCACAACAGAATAGACAGTTAATTATTAATTTCACTGATACTTCAATCGACGCTGATGGAACAATAACTGCTTGGAATTGGAATTTTGGCGACAATTCAACAGACACTGTTCAGAATCCATCACACACTTATGTATCAGATGGAACTTATCAAGTGACTCTTACAGTTACAGATGATGGCGGTAAATCAGGTTCTATAACAAAAAATGTAATTGTAAGTCCATTAGTTAATCAATCACCAGTAATTTCTAATATAACAGGTACACAGACAAGTTTCAAACCTTTAGTTGGCAAATTTACTGAAATATCTTCTGACCCTGATGGATTTATAACTAAATGGGATTGGAATTTTGGCGATGGACATACATTTACAACAACAGATCCAACACTGAAAAATCCAACAAATACATATTTATTCCCAGGTACATACACCGTTTCTCTTACTGTTACAGATGATGGATTACCAGACGGAACAAACAAAAAAACTGCTTCTTCATCAATTCAATTTGTTGTCGAACCACCTCCAGCTAACCAGCCACCTGTTGCCTTATTTAGTATTAACGTCAATAATGTTTTAGCTCCAGCAACAATCATTTTCACTGATCTGTCTACTGATGCTGACGGACAAATAGTAAGTTGGCTTTGGGAGTTTGAATCTGGAAATACTTTATTTTATAATTCTCAAACATACCAAAAAACTGTATCTCATACTTTCACAAGATCAGGTACATATCCAGTAAGATTGACTGTAACTGATGATGGTAATTTGACTAATACATATATCTTAGATGTCACTATTAGAAATAATGCTCCTGTTGCAATAATTTCAGCTTTTCCTAATCCAGTATTATCCAGAACTTTAGTAAATTTCTTTGGCAATACTTCTTATGATTCTGACGGAAATATTACAAAATATGCTTGGAACTTTGGTGATGGAACAATTGTATCTCAAGGAAGAACAAATGAATCTCACACATATTCTAAACCAGGAACATATCAAGCTCAATTAACTGTTACTGATAATATAGGAGACAGTTCTACAGCAAATTTGATAATCAATGTGACCAACAGAAATCCAATTGCTAGGATTACATACACAACTTTGACTGTAAAAGCGCCAGGAAGTTTAACATTCAATGGTGACACTTCAACTGATGAGGATGGAACTATTGCTTCATATATTTGGAGTGTCGCTGGTTCCGCCGTTGCATCCACTCCTAACGCAACAATAAACTTTACTACAGAAGGAACATACACAGTTTCATTAACTGTCACTGATGATTTTGGAGGTACTAACTCTACCAGTGTTACAGTAAATGTAACTCCTCCTGATAATATACTTCCAATTGCAAATCTCGCAGTGGATAAAAATTCTGGAGTGATAAATGATACATTTATTTTTAATGTATCAGATTCAAGGGACCCAGATGGTTCTATAATTTTATATCAATTAGATTTTGGTGATAATACTTCCACACAATTTGTCAATCCTGCCCTTATTTCTCACGTTTATAAAACAGTAGGAACTTACACAGCTAAACTAATTGTAACTGATAATAGAAATGGAATTAGCTTAGAAACTGTCAATTCTGTTAAGGTAATTACTATCAACAATCAGCCTCCTGTGGCAAACTTCTCATATAGTCCTGCTGGGGCGTTTACATTTGATCCTATTACATTTACAGATAATTCAAGTGATCCTGAAAACGCTTTATCTAGATGGTCTTGGGATTATGGTGATGGAACCAATTACACAACTACCGATCCACTGCAAAAAAATCCAACTAAGTCTTATGACAAAGGGAATAGGAATTACACTGTTTCTCTTACAGTTTATGACAACTTTGGCTTATCAAATACAACATCCCAAATTATAAATATAAATAATAGAAAACCATTTGCAGTAATTTCAACAAACAGTACTCCAAGAAATAATGTTATTACAGGTATAGCCCCATTTACGGTAATATTTGATTCAAATTCATATGATCTTGATGGTACTATTGCAAATTATGAATGGTATATAAATGGTTTGGTTGGCACACCTTTCACGACTAAATCTTTTACTTATACTTTCAATACTGCAAGATTTACTCCATATTCTGTAACTCTTAGGGTTCAAGATGATGATGGTGTTTGGAGTGATTTGGCAAATATTGGAGTTAAGGTAAATGCTCCAAATATCCCACCTGTAGCAAACATAACTGCTAATCCTTCATCTAATACAAGTTTTGCACCAGTTTCAGTCACATTCTCAGCAGCTGGAAGTTATGATCCTGATAATGTTGGCGGACCTCTAATTTATTCGTGGGACTTTGGAAACGGAAGCATCTCAGATCAAGTTATTGATGCTACAACTTACACAAAACCAGGTACATATAAAGTTTCATTAACAGTCACAGATAATTTGGCTGCAACAAATACTGTAACTCTTGATTACATTGTTAAAAATAACAAACCAGTAGCAGCATTAGATACATTACCATCTGGAATAGTATCAGTGAAAATTAACACACCAATAGTATTTACTTCTTCTGGAAGTTATGATTCTGATACAAATCAGTTCATCAACGGATACAAATGGCTAAAAGATGGTGTGAATCAAAATGTAAATACACCAACTTTTGAAACATCTTTTGATAGTGTTGGCAATCACACAATGAGTTTGAGTGTGTTTGATAATTTAGGACTAGAATCTGATTTAGTAAATAAAACTATATTTGTATTCCAAGATCCTGTGCCACCACCTCCAAATCAAAACCCGATAGCAATACTGGGGAATGAACCATCTGTTACAGGTTATATTGAACTTAAAGTAGGAGACAGTTTTACTTTTGATGGCAGCAATTCATATGACCCAGAAGATGGATCAAACATAACATTTGAATGGTCAATTGATGGTGTAAAATCTGGATACAATTCAACTTTTGTAAATCAATTTAATACAGTTGGAATATTCAATGTAAGTTTGATTGTGTTCGATACACAGAAATTAGCTTCAACACCAGGTACAAATTTAAATAACAGATATTCTGTAAGTGTAAAAGTTTCTGCTGCTCCAAATCCTTTAGCGAATAAAATATTTTCATCGGGTCAAGCTTTATATGGAGCAATTGCAAGTGGATCAAATTCACCAAACAGATATGGCTTCGAATTAGTTGATGATACAAAGCAATACACTATTATTGAAAGTGGTTTATATCATACTTTTACAGTTGATGTTGATGGAAAACTTTATGCAAGTGGATCAAATAGTAATGGCCAACTTGGTTTTCCGTCAAATATATCTCAGCTTAATTCCTTAACACTGGTTCCATTAGCATCTAAATATAAAGTTTTAAGAGTATCTGCTGGAGATTTATGTTCAGCTATAATTGCTGAAGATACAACAATAGGAAAAAGAGTTTTATTAGTATGCGGTTCTAATGTCAATGGAATTTTTGGACAAGCTTTACCAAGAACAAATATATTTAGCTTTCAACCTATACTAGAAAGAGCTAACAATTTTAGTGGGGCAAGTTACACATCAAATAATGGCTTACTTGATGTTTCTTGTAATTCATATATTCTTGCTTTTACTGATAATAAACAAGTTTGGGTAGCAGGAAGTCATAGATACACAAATAAAACAGGAATTATAGATACAGGATTCTTCCCTATCAATATTGACCCTAATCCAGATTTGCAGATTGGAAGTACAAATTATCTCAATCCATTCAAGTTGGAAGTTGGATTCAACAATCAATCAGGTTTTGTCACAGGACTTTCATATGATATAGATAGTCAAATAGTATGGTTTGCTGGATTGTCTAATTTGAGAGGCTGGGGATATGCATACGATATATCAACTTACGAAAACAGCTTAGTGGTTATTGCAGCTTCACAAGATCCATATTTTGATCACGCAATTTATCTTTATTATTTTTCAGCAAACGAAGTTCCGCAGTTTAATGTTAGTGCAGGTTTGGCTTCTGATATAAACCCAGGAGAGAATTTCTTAAGAGTATCTGCAGGAAAATTTGGGTATTTAGCTCTTTCTGAAAATCTATTTTATCCTTATGGACTAAATGATTTCGGACAGCTTGGTTATGTACAATCTGTATCAAATTCAAATTCTTTGAATTTGCAATACGGTTTTGGCTCTGGTGTAGTCCTTGCGAATATGGATATTAAAGGAATATCAGATATTGCTGCAGGTGGAAATCATTCAATTATTTTAGCTTCTAATGTAAAGCCTTCGTCCAGTTCATTTACAATCACTAAACCAGGTGGATATGCTACAGATCCTCAATACCCAACTATTTACCCAATTTCTCAAGTGGCTGGGTAAAGGTATTAACCCCTTTTATTTTTTATAATATTATTATGAACCTTTCCCCAGATCCAAGACAATTAAAAACAAAAGTCACTTTGAGTATTATGAATGCTCCTGAAAGTGGATTTTTTTCTGGGGAGTACACTGCTAGCACCGCCACTAAATCTCAAGATAATTTAAACGTATTAAATTACGATTTTGATCCTACTTACACTTATGCAAATGGAAACACAGAACGCAAATATAGTAGTAGGTTGAAAGTATTATCTTCTTTGCAAAATGCTAGAATTCCAGAGATCAATACCGCCATAAGTGCATCATCTTGTACATTTGCATTTGGTGCTATTGTTCCTGGTGAAGTAGATCCTGTTATAAATAGAATCAAAGGACCGTCTAACGATTATAATCCAGTTTTTATAGACAACCCTACCCAAGGATCTGTAAGTTCACCAGCTGATAACTTTAACGATTTGTCTCAACACGTACCAAAAATTCCATTCGCAAACAACGGAAATGTACTGACTACTTACAATATTTGGAATTTAGTTGACGGTGGTAGTGATGCATACAAATACATAGGTCCAGCAATTTCGGGAGTAAATACAGGAACACTTAGAACTGTCAAAGATCCTGTTAATGGTGCTCAAATTGAAGTTACATCTGAACGAACAAATACAGTAATAAAAAGAATATTTCCTACTTCTTATGATGCTGTCTATCAAAATGACGCTGTAATTTATAATCCTGATGGAACTTCAGAACCTATAAAAGCTAGAGGCAACTATGGTAATAATGGTTTTCATATTAACTTTTCTGCAAGTAATATGCAACAAAACTCTTCTGCTATAAAAATTGCAATTAGCCCACAAGTAGCAAACAATAACTTTATTAATGATTTTTTCATTGAATTTAAAATTGACAGTAAGCCAGTTTTAAAAATATTTGATCCATATACTCAATCTTACATCGTACAGACAGATTTGATAGCTCCTGTTTTGGACAAGACTAATATGAACTCTTATGACGTATATGTTCATTTTGTTGGTCCAAACTTATTAGTAGGATTTAGTCCAGATATTACAAGATGGAATACAGTAATTAATTTCAGTGGCAGAGAAGTATTTTGTCCACCTCTTACAGATATTTTTATATCATTGTCAAATACTAATTTAAAATTTAGATATTCAGCAATAATTTTCAATAACTTCAATAATAATCAACCAAAATCTTTTACCAAAAATTATCTAACAGCTGAATTTAAATACTCAAAGAAAAAAATTCCAAGTATTGAACCTTTCTTAAAAAAAGTTTATGAATCTTTTGAAGCATCATCTTATAGAATTAATGGTTCTCCACAAAATACTGGCTACAATTCTACTAATCCATTAGATAAGAACATTTCATATTTTGCCGACCTAAGATTAAATGAAGCTCAGTTTGCTAAAATAACTGAATATGCTTCGCCTCCTGCTACTAGTTCTGATACTGATAGACAAACGCTTTATTTTAAAATGACTTATAATTGCACCATTGAAGGTCCAGCATTTCTACAAGTCGAAATTCCGCATCCAGGAGTATTAGCATCAGTATTTCCAGATATAGGAAGCGGAACTAGTGGAGCAGATTATAAATTTGTAAATCCTCTTTTAAATCAATTATTTTTTGATGTTGGTGATATCACTTCTTGGGTAGAAACTTGGAGTGTAAGTTGTACGGCTGAGCTCTCAAATCTTTCTAAAATTTCAAAAACTGCATCTATAACTTTGAAAAATATTGATTCTTTAGATGGGCAAAAGTTTATAAATGCAATCGAAAACAACTTGGTTGTTGTTTCAATTGATGCTGGGTATGTTCAAGGTAGTTTGTATCCATATTTTCAGGGATTTATCACTAATACTACATATCAAAGAAAAGGCAACGATAGTACATTTACCTTGACTTGTCAGGACATAGCATCATTTGTTTTGGAAAATTTGTATTTTGAAAAAAATATGTTGATTGCTGGTATGAGACATGATCTTGCAATTGATTCGATTATGGCTTGTTCAGGTTTTTGGTCATACTATTATCGTAACAATGCTGATTTAGCTAATGGAGGATCAATTTATGGAATTGATTTGAGGCTAAATAGTAATTCAACAAACAATCAAGACTTAATTAAATTAAATCCTTTAGATAAGATTTATGAAAAACTAAGTAAATTATTAGAAAGGTTGAACAATCCATATTCTCTTCCTACATTCAGGTGGGCAGAAAGATTTGGATTTAAACTTGAATGTAGAAATAATTATGTAGATAATGATTTGAAATTTACGGGACTTAGTTCTGCAGGAACTGCCTATGTATTCAATAGCAATTCATCTAATACTAATAATTATTTAGCAAACTTTCAATCAGACATTCACGGATTATTAGTTGGAGATTATACAATCAAAACTGATGTCAAAGGTTTAGCATCTGGTGTTAGAGTTTTTGGAACAGCAATGACGGGATTTTTGGCTGATGAACGATATTCTCCTACATCAGTTTCAATAAATAATCTTTCAACTCAAACTCAAGCTGATTTACTAGGATATCTACAAAATGCTCCATTCAATCCTTCACAAGCACCTTATGTGGGATTCAAGAAATACCTTATATGGTCTATGCAAAGAAATGAAATTCCTGATCAACAAGTTTTAAAGAGAATTACAGATAGCATTGAATTAGTTTCAAAAACTCCAATTAGCTCTATATCTTTCCAATGTTATGTAGCAAAACCACTTAATTTTCATGGCAAGTTTATGATAAATGTTTTTCAAGGCAAGACGGTAAATGCCACAGATCAATACGTATATACAAACTTAGACTACAATTATAACAAAGCCGACAACCTTATTGTGGCTTCAGTACAAGGAACCAATATGCCAATTTCTTTAGGAGGAGTGTAGTATGCCATTATTTCAATCTCTTTCATTTGTAATAAATGATCAAATAAGACAAAACACTATTAATTTACAAAGTGGTTTGACATTAAGATCAAATGTTACTCAAGCTTTACAAGTTATCAATGTCAATAAAAATAATATAATAGAAGAGCAAGATGTTTTACGCTGGGGTTATGCAAACTGGGGCGTGGAAAAAGTAACATCAGAATACAAGCCACAAGAAATTAAGTAATGGGAAATACACCAATTTATGGGTTTGGATATATTGAACCAAACCAAGATCTTTCAGAAAATATTGATTTAGATGAGCTTCGTTTTAAAGCCATTGAAAATCAAATGTACAATCTGTATCAAATTTTTAAGAATGGTATCATCGAAGAAGATCCATCAGTCCCATCTTGGCGTATTCAAACCTATTCAAACGAATTCAAATTAACCAAAATTACAGTTACATCAGGTAAAGGTTTTGTATCGTATAAAGCTGGAAATACCACAGCCTCGAAAGATGTAACACTACCTACAATTCCTAATACAGTAGGTGTTTCAAAAGTTTATGTTTATGCTTATGAAAATGCAAATACAGCTGTAACTGGTGATGTTGATTTTGTAGCTTCATTGACACAAATTAATGACACAGTAAATTACATTGCATTAGGTTATCTTGAAATTGATGTAGCTGGGAATCTTATTAGTTTATTTGAAACTAACAGACAAGATATTACTTTATTTTCAACTCTTTCGTACCTAATAAAAAATCATAAACATATTGGAGGCACAGGCAATCCTTCTCCAATAGATTTATCTTTTGAAGTAAAAAATCAAATAACTAGTGAAAATATTAATTCTGTTGATGCTGCTAAAATTACAACAGGAATTTTAGATTCAGCAAGACTTCCAGATATAAGTCATAATAGTTTAGAAAATAAAGGCAATCTTACTCATGATCAATTAGAAACTGCCTTATTAGCTGTTGTAAATAATGATGCTAATGACAAAATGTCTGATCTTTCAATAGCAAACAGACTACAGATGTTAATTGCATTGAAAAAATCTGGCGGTGTTGGATTTACATTTATTGATTCCACACAGATAAATACCCTGACATATGTTCCAGGCATTTATCCAAATACTTCTGCAAATGCCTCAACTGGTAATTCTGCTAATTTTGCTCAGACTACATCAATACCAAGTCAATATACTTTAGCAACAATTTATGATACAGCGCCAAATACAACAGGCTCAGGAATAAGTGGATCTGTTACTTCAAGCAGTTTTGTAGGAGATAAATCTTTCGTAGTTCAGAATGATTTCTTACAAGCGAAAACAGTAGCATCTTCTTTGGGATCTACAACCAATACTTTCTTTAGCAATATTAGTATTTCTGGTTCAGCCACAACAGGTAGTTTTACAATTGATACTCCATTGAATTACCTAACACTTTCTCAACCAGTATCTAGCATTTTTGACACAACTGGATCTTGGGACACTGGTTTGGTTTTTACAACAACATATGCCTCAAATAAAGTAAAAGTTGATACCAGTTTATATGCTTACACTCTTTTCAATCAACCAGTTTCTTTGGACTTTGATTCTAAAGTTGGATTCGGTTTCTCAGCAGGTCTTGGAGAAACAGGAGCAGCTTTAGGAAAAATTTATATGTTCTTAGTTGTTGGAAATGGAAATACAGATCCAGGATTACAGTATGATCAGAAAATTGATTTTGCTCCAAACACTGGCACTGGTTCTTCTACAATTTACATATCTCCAGCTACTAATGTGAAGATATTTGATGATACTACTTATGGTTTCACAGGATCAACTGCAACTTATTCTTCTGTAAACTTATCTGATTTTGGTGATAGTAGTTTGAAATCTTCAGTATTAGGCTTTGGTTTTTATTTCTCAACAGATCAAGGTTGGAATGCTGAAAAACAAACCAAATTTGAACTTCTAACTCCTACAGATGCACAAATAAATTCATCTGGTACAAATGATAGTTTGGTACTTGCTAGACGTAACTCTGTGGATCAAACCTCAGCTGTGTTCGTTTGGAATGATGTATATAAATACAAGAATGCTAATTTCTTATTAAGATTTGATTCTGGAGATTCAAATACCCAATACAATCAAATTCAATATGATATCGATGTCCCATCTGGTACTAAATATACTATTCAAAGTAGATCCAATGTCAGCTCAGATTTGTTCTATAATTTCAAAACTGTTTCTGAAACTGATGTAATTATTGCTACACCAAACACAAACTCAAGCACAGGTAGATATTTTGATGTTTTGTTTTCTCTTTACGCAAACGAATTTCAAAGTTTAGCACCCAATGTAAATAACCTAAGAATCAACTATTCTACTGTTGGAAGTGCTACAACTAGAACTTATGATAGAAACCTTACTAACACTACAAATCAAAAGTTTGGATGGGTAAGTGATGTTTACTATAATAAAAATGCTGGATATGGAGTAACAAACCCAGATGACACTAATTACCTGAAAATTTATGATACTTCGAATGTTGGTAATTGGGTTTACTTAAGAAATAACAACTTGATATCTGCAGCTAGTAATGTTCTTGAAACAACTGTAGAAGACGGAATTGATGCTGGAACTTTGAGGAATTATTTAACTCCAAATCAAATATTCTTAAAATCAACAAATTATGGTTTAGATACACCTACTGATTATCAAGCTTTATCAAACGGTGGCAATATTATTTGTGATAGTAAAAATGATAGAATTATTATGACAGATATAAACGGAATCTTTACAAAAGTAATTCAAGGAAATATTAGACTTAGACTTACTTCTAAAGATTTTGTAGCTCTTTCTGCTTCTTTCAACCCTAGCACAAGAAAAATATTCATAGCTTTCTCTCAAAATATTTCATTTGTAGATCTGACAAAGATTTACATTACTTATGATAACATTTCTGTAAGAGGTGATGATACAAGGCTATCTGGAGAATATCTTGAGCCTATTTTTGATTCTTCTGCAACTTATGTATTTACCATAAAAGATACAGTTGACGGTGTAGCTTTAAATACAGCAATAAGTAATGCATTAACTAAAAAGATTAGACTTGATGTTGGTTGCTTTACAAATGCTGGTTTTTCTATAAATACAAACTCTGCTTTATCAGCAACTATTCCAACTTCAACAGTATCTACAACTAACAGAACTGAACAATTTGTTGCTGGCATAAGTACATCAATTACCGGCACATCAACAGTGACTACTGGATTACCTACAACTACAACTTCGGTAAGCTCTATAACTGATTACAATGGTGATGGTGTAGTTTCAACCACTGCAATGTATGGTCCTAATTCCCAAGTAGATAATATCATTCTAGATTTGTGGCAAGGACCAATATATTTCACTAACATTTACAATCCAGTTTCAGTTCAATATGATGAGAATAATTCGCTTATTGTAATTGCTCAGCCACATCATAATTCTGTACTATGTTATTCGAATGACACAAACTTGACCTTGAAATGGGCAATTACATCAGATATTGTAAATTACTACGATAACAAATTAGGTTCTGCTTATCTGCTTGAAAATGGCAATGTTCTCTTAGGCAGTCCGGCGTTAGATACAAGTGATACAGGTAAGTTACAAGTTTATAATATTTCCAATGGATACATAGAAACAAAGTTGACATTCAATAATGATGTAGTCAAAGCACTTCCAGGACCAGCAACTGACTATTCAAACTTCTATGTATTGACTGATGATGTAATCAATTTTGGAGCAAACTCAAGATTACATTTAGTCAATAATTCTGGAACAATATTATCAACCTGGGGAGATAATAATGAGTTATTCCACCCTAAAGGTATGCGTATTATTTCTAATGACAATATTTTGATATCGGAATAAATTATGAATTTTCAAATACAATCAAATAAACCAATAGTAAGCATAACAGATGGGGATAACATTTTGTCATTTGAGTTTACTTCTTTTGACAAAAATTATCTCATAAGCCAAAATGATAGTAATGCAAGATTATTATTAAAAAAACAAACTGTTGCTAATTTAGATATTTCAGAAAACTTTTTTGAAATTAATTTTGAAAAAATAATTTCATACGTCCAATTTGTTTCTATCAAGTTTAAGTTTGATTCTATTGTAGAGATTGATCCAAAATACATAATTTTTTCCAGGGGCGATAAAGATTATGTAATAGATTTTCAAAACACAAAATATAGCTTTGAATCTAATGACACTTTGCTCTTAATTCTTGATAATCCTAATAATAATTTAAAAATATCTGAGTTAAACTTTTTTGCTAAAACTTTCAGTTCTCAAAACTTTAAAGCCTTAAATGCAACAAACCCATTTATTATTGATGACACCTGTAAAATGCCAGAATTTTCAATTGGAAGTTATGATGATTCTACATTATCTATTCCAAGACCAGTAAGACAAGGAAACCCTGTTATTTCTACTGTTCCAGCATTGATTGACTCAAATTCTTCCACGGATGATGTTGAATATTATAATAATGGCAATGGACCAGTTTCAAAAACAATTTATTTCAAGATAATTTGTAATACTATAATTGAAAATACATTGTCGGCTGGAGATCTTTCACCAAATTTACAATTAAAGGTTTATCTGCCTAACGGACTAGATACAGTGAAAGCACCAGTATATATTGATATGTATTTTGTTTCCGCTGACACAACAAATGATATTTCAGTATATTCTGCTTCTTACACTTTCTATAAACAGGGCAGATACAACAATATAGACTATGTGGATGGATTTATGTATTTCGATGTACATTGCCCATTAACTGTACAAAAATCAATACCTTTCCAGTTTGATTTTCAACTTTTATAGGGGCTACATCGGCTGGCAAAGAATATTTTAATATTCCCTGTTTAGCGGTGGTTACAAGTGCCATATAACGTTTCAATAATTTTACCCAATAATCTTACAAGTGGATATCTTCAATCTGAATTTATAAATCTAGGACAACCTTATTCTAGTAATTCATATTCTAAAGATCCAACGCTTGATGATAATCAAAATACTCTTACTTTTAGCTTTGAAGTAAGAGATAGTGGCACTCGTGAGTTAACTTATTTAAGAAGAATTAAAACTCTGTATCTATCAAATGATCCAGAATTTGATCCAACATCAACCATTGCTATAACTAACTGGCCTTCAAGTTCGTATGTTTATGACCCAGATTTTGATTACGAATACACTTTAAATCCACTTTATTTCTTTGATACCACGCAAACTCAGGGAACGATGGCAACTCCTGTAGCTGGGACTGGATTATTCAAAGTTTACAATTGGCCTTTAAGTGCTTCTGGTGGGCTTTCAACTGTTTATATGAAAGCAATACTTGAAGGACCTAATGGATCTGATATTGAGTATCCTATGGGTTATGGAATCTTTGACCAGATAAGATGGGAAGGTCAAATACCAGTAAACCCTGATTTTCCAGAAATACCTAGTGCAAAAGCTGGATACATTGGAAAAAATACATTACTTTCATTTGTGAGTGGAAACCAAGTACCAGCCCAATCTGTAAAATCTGGAATCGGTAGATACATAGCTAGTGTTTATGAAATTTCAAACACTGGTGGGACATACGATGCTTATTCTGCACGTAATAATGTAAAGAGAACTCTTATTCCATCAGCATCCATAGCATCTACAACTCTCAATACATACAGATATTTTGATGGAAATTATTCTTCTTCGTCACTCTCTTTAGGCGCAAATATTGGTCTTACAAGTGCTAGTTATGGAAAGGGTGCATTTTTCTATAGTAGAACAAAACTGACACCATCTAGTAATAAAACTGACTTTTATACACAAGCTGGTTTTTCATTTACAACTTCTGGAGTTGCTGTTACTTCGCAAGCATTTATGAAACTTTATGCCGCTCCAGATACAAGTGCAAATGGAAATGAAATTGTTTGCAGAGTTGATATCCCAAACAACGACAATCCTATAGCATATCTTTACACTAGAATTAATGGCTCAGATAGCGTAAATAAACAAACCACAACATTACCTCATAGCGTTTTGCCATTATTGCAATCTGGTGGTGTTATGGAAATGTATTATTCATCAATGGGTACTACAAATTTATGTATGGTAGAAGCCTACTACACACCGTATCTTGACCAATCTTTAGCATCAAAGAAAAGTTATTTGTTAGGTAATGCAATACTTACTTCTTTTGGCAGTTCATCTGTTGGAAGTGCTTTTGGTTATCAAATTTCACAAGCTACAGGGACAACTTTTTCTGGTGGACTGGTTGTTGAAGAATTATTCTTAGCACAAGGAAAGTCAAAGCTTTCAATTGATATTGGTGATTGTACCAATGATGATGTAGCACTAAATGGATCTCCTGTAACTCAGATATTGAATGATTGGGACACTTCAACAAATGATGATTTTATTATCCTAACTGATGCGCCTTCAGGTATATCTTTTTCACCTGCTATTTCTGCAGATCTTTACGCCTTAGGTAAAATAGATAGCACAAACACTTACACAGTGCCAATTCACTATGAACTTCAGTTATTCAAGCCTTCATTTAGCAATAGATCTAAATTAGAATTGACATTTATGCACGGTTCTGACGACGTGTATGTTGCCTTCAGTCCAGTTTCTTCATACAGATCTCACACACAAAATAACTTAACTGTAAATTGGGATCGTCCTTTTGGTGTTAGATGTGATGATAGTTTTGCTTACACAGACTCTCCTTTAAATGCACCAACAGTTTTAGTTAAGTTCAGTGGAGAAAAAAATGAAATTTCAGTTTCATATAGAACTGAAGACAACAAATTAAGAAGACAGGTACTTAGATCATATCAACCTGCTCCTGCCGACGATGTTCAATACATTTTTGAGTTAACTGATCAAATTCCAAATTCATACACAGGAAGAAGTAAAAATAAAAATTTCACAGGCACTTATTTACTAGTAAAAGAAAGACTTGGTTCAGGAATTAATTTAGTTGGAGTAGTTGATTTACTGCTGCCAATAAATTCAAATACTTCTGGCTTAGGATACTTTGCAGCATTTGGAGTTAGAAAAAGTTCATTTAATGCAGGTGGAACTACTCACTTTCAAAATGTAAGTTGGTATGGATTACCAAATTTTTATAAAGAACAATTTGACAATGATAGTACTATCAAAACTATCACAATGTCCGACGAAGGATCTACTAATTCTAAACATTATTTAGGTCAAAAATTATTAAGTGGATTGACAGACTTGGTAGATTATCAATATGAAACGCCAAGTACTTTACCTAGAATTACTGTAGATGCAAAGTATAGAACTTTTAGTCCACTACCAAATGGACCAACGTATGCAGCAGATGTGCTCACAGCTGGAACCGCTGGATCTTTGATTATTGACGGACAAATTGTTTCTTCAGCTACAGATTACATATTAGTAGGCGGTCAAGGTACTAATTTACAAAATGGTGTCTATTATCAATCAAGAGTAGGTACTGCAACTACATCCTGGAGACTTACGAGAGTTCCTGAAATGAATTCTGCATCTGGAATATTGTCAGGCACTATGATAAGAATACCTTGGGATACAAATTCTGAATATACTAAATGGTATGTCTCCACTCCAGATCCTATAACTGTTGGAACTACAGGTATTACTTTTAGCCCAAATTCAGGCACAGCAACTACAGTTTCTCTCGCTACTACGGGCACAAATATATCTATACCATCATTAACATCCTTGACTATAGACGGAGTTGCTTTATCAACTTTACCAATTGGAAGTAAAATTTTAGTCAAGGATCAAATCGAAAATACTGAAAATGGAATTTATACTAAATCTGTTTCTGGATTTGCTATAACTACTTCTGATTATTTTTCTCCTTACAAGGTAACATCTGGCACGATAAATGCAAATACCAATTGGTACAAAGATAATGTTACTTTCAATGGTAATTTAGTTGATAGATTTGTCAACACAACATTCTTTAAATCTATCACTGTTGGTGAGATATCAAATTTTGTATCTTCCACTAAACCAAAATTATTTGAATTTAAGCTTAATTGGAATGCTTATGATAAAGATTTTCCAATGAATGAATTAAGAATACGATTTTTCAAAAATATTGGATCTTTGCCTGATTATAACAATCCTTTGACAGGTTGGAAATCAGTTTCTTATCAGCCATTTGTAACTGGGTTCAATAACTTTGCTAGCAATAATTTAGTTCAAGTAAAATTTGATGACAGTGAATGGAATCAAACAATTGCACAGTCTGATGTAATTTGGGTAGCAATTACAATACCTTTCAACTCTTCATTAGGTAGAGCCAATGGAATAGAATTGTCTGATGTTGATTTCATTCAAAATGGTGAATTTTCAGGCTATAGAAGAGCAAATAACTTATGGCACAAACTTCATACAAAATATGAAGAAAAAGCAGTAAATGCCACCCAAAACAATGCTATCCAGTACAGAGTTAGAGCTGTATCGCACGGAAACATTTCTAGTTATCCAACAGCATTGAGTACCCCATCAAGAGTAGATATAATTCCCCCATCATATCTTGGAGATGTACCAAATATTTTAGTTGCATCAGAATCGACTTTGAGGATGGTCCAATTATCAATACAAGCTGAAGATAATGATGCTGGAATACTTGCTTTTAGAGTTGGAAAAGAAATAGATAATTCTTTCATTAATTATACTCCTTGGCTCCCTTGGAATAAATTTATAGTAAATAGTGAGAATGAATACTATTTGTATCTTTATGGTCATTTGAACTATTACGCTTTAGGCCCACAAGATACAGCATTCCAAAATCAAAATATAGGATTTTCTGGTCAAAGAAAAATCTGGGTTCAATTGATGGATTACGTTGGTAATGTTTCTGAATCAAATCCATTAAGTTTTGTAGCAACCTCTCAAGCATTAGTTGACACACAAGAACCTTTTGGAACTGTAAATTTCTTTGATCCAAAAACAAATCAAGAAACTACTATATCGAATTTACCTCAATCTTGGATGAAAATTGATGGTTATGATTTGGTCACTGGCATCAAGGATTTCAAAATAAGAAGATTGTTAGATTCCGGTAATGGTGATTGGTCAGAATGGATACCTTATTCTCCATATGTAAAGGTTGATTTTACGGGCGAAAGTGATGGAGTTAAGAAAGTCGAAATAAAATTTAGAGACTTTGGAAATAATATTACTCAACCTGAAGTTAAGTGGAATGCAATTAGGAGACCAAAAGTATAATGGTGCCAACAATTTTTACAGCTAGTTGTTCTTGGAAAGGTCCTAACGATAGCGAAAAAATATTATACTTTTCTGGCATAACAAAGAAAAGATTTACTAACATATCTTTAGTTGATAGTTTGGATCCTGCTTATGCTGCTGGAACTGCTTTCAAACTTGTTGGCACCAATCCAGACGATTTAGGAAGAGTTTATAAAGTTAATTCACAAGATGAACTTACAGTAAACTCTTCTGTAAATTATGGTGTTGACGATTACAAGAATTATCTTATCTTTGAAACACCCATAACTGCTTCAACCATCAATGTAGTTTTAGAAAAATATTACGCATCAATACATACAGCTAATCTTGTATCTTTCGAAAAAATAATTGATTTTTCTAACCAAGGCGAAAGAGCAATTACATCAATGATTGCTTCTGACGAGGGTATTTATTTAGCTGGTGTATCCGGAAAAATCTGGTTCTATAATGGCGAATATATAAGTGGGCCAATTTTTATTCTTCAAGATAATAGTGTAGATTTGTCTGCTTCTTCTATGATTTCACATAAATTTGAGCACGAAACTGAACCTTATTTGTATGTTGCTTCTGATCAATTACCAAGATTATTCAGAGCAAAATTAAGCTCTGCATATAATGGAAGTCAATGGGAACAAGTATATCCATTAGGAGAATTAGCTGCAAATTCTGGTGGCATTCTTTCTATGGTTTCTGCTTACAATAAATTATTTTTGGGATGTTTGAACAAAAAAATACACAGATATTCTAGAGCATTGTCAGTATCATTATCTGAACCAACAAATTTAATTACAGAAGAAGTAGTTGTTAAAGAAACAGAAACAGAAACTTTAGAAACATCAACTATTATTTCAAATAACATTACTGACTATGAAGCTTCTGATTTTGGAATTAGATGTTTGGCAGTTGGAAAAAATCAAGTTTTAGCTGGAATTGATAAGAAGCCAGAAGTTTGGTCATATACTGAAATACCTTTATCAAATCCAGAGACCGATGAAAGCTGGACTTCTGTAAAGTTTGATGAAGTTTTTATGAGCGATCCAGCCCCAGCACAATTCTATTCATATGATAGTAATACTTTGTCTAGAAATGACGAAAATGTAGCAATAGCAAGATTTCCAGAAGAGAACAATCCACAACATTTTAATGAGTTTTTAGTTATAAGAGGTAATACTGTTTCCGCAACTGGTGCTACTGCTTATGGTTCTAGGCTGTATGAAATTTCTGAAGGTTCTGATTGGGAACAACTTTTAAGAGCTAATTTACCAAGTCAAGATTATATTAATGTTAAATGTGCATCTTGGGAAGCAATATCAAGCTGGAATAATTTTACTTCTCTTGACGGTCATGATCTTGTAATTAATGACTTATTTTTATTGAAAGATCAAACTGCATCTGGGACTAATGGAATTTACAATGGTGTGTATGTTTTCAATGGAGTTAACAACACGCCATCATTAGTAAATATAACCCAATATATTGTTTCAGGCAGTACAGTTTTAGGATTTTACATAGAAACAGGTTATATTAACACAGGTAATAGATATTTATTAAATTATTCTAACTACTTATCAACTGGTAATTTTGTTGTAACTAAACCAAGCTACACATTTGAAGCTAAAGTTATAAACCTCAATACAAGTGAAGCCGCCACATCTTTAGATTTACGTAACGAGACAACTTTAAATAGTGCAGAACAAATTCCAACAAATTCTCTCACTGGATATCAAGGTTTTCAAATAGCAGATCTGTATGGTCAATATTCAATAGAATTTAATTCTTCGACAATGAAATTATCCAGTGGTATGAACTCTGTTGAAAAGACTATAACAACTACTGGACTCGTGGCGGATTGGCAATTTTATTCTGTTTCTAATGGAATAGTTTCATCTGATGCACAATCTTGGACTATTGGTAAATTCATTACTGAACTAACTGCAACAACAGAAACTAATTATGATATTTTCAATGACCCTTATGAAAAGTATGTTCTGAAGATAATTCCAGCTTCTACGGGTAATCCTTGTATTGTAATAGATAGTTTAAATTTAGAAGTAGATTTAAACTCAACTATTACTTTGAGAATTAAAGCTGTACCTAAATCAAAAGCATTAGATATTGGAACTATTAAAGCATATTGGGCTTACGATGGTGGCATATTTAATATAAGCGCTGAAACTAGTATGCATTCTTCACCAGATTATATCCAATACAAAATTTCACCAATTTGGAAAGGCATTATTGGTAAACTTCAAATAGAATTTTCAAACTTGCCAGAAAATAATGACAGACCTGATGAGATTGTAATTGACTTAATACAAATTAAATCAAATGAAGATGTATTTGATATAAATAATAAACTTTCTAAAATCAGATGGATAGTGGAAGATAGAGACATTAAGATTTATCTTGGTCAACAAAAGAATCCATTTATTGAAAAGAAAAACTTTATATCTTTGGATACTTACAGTCCAAAATATTTAGATGCTTCTGCTAATTCTTATGACTATGATCATCCATATATTCAATTTGGAAAGTTAAACAATGATGATGGTGATTCTTTAGTTGGGTATTCAGATATATCTTTTATCATTGGCGAAACATATGAACCTACAAATGCAAAGATTATTGATTTTAATCAATCTGTAGTACTTCCTTCAACGGGTGGAGTCAGGTTATTCACTTACCACGATGGAACATTATATTGTGCTACTGATGGGTTTATAAGTGACAAAATTTCTGAAAATCCAAATGATAGACAAAGTAAAATTTTCTATTACAATTCTAATTCTGAAAGTTGGTCTTTAGAAGATATTACTTTTGAGAGAAAGAAAGTTTTTGATAATGCTGGCAATTACACTTTATATGGTGTTATTAGACCACTAACAGCAATAAGTTACAAGGGCAAATTGTTCTTAAGCGGACACTACGGAAATATCAAACCATAATGAGCGAAGATTTAAGAAATACATTCATAGCTTTCAGTGGTGCTAGTCCTGGAATCTCTACAAGTTTAACCAACCTATCATACACCTCATATGATGGAAAAAGAATTTATTTAAACTTTGAAGACATAGATAGCACAGGTCTTGAACCTGCCACTGGATTACAATTAAGATTTTCTGTAACAAAAAAGTTTGGAGCAATTGCAACTACTGTAACTCCTTCATCTACTTTTGTTGATGCTAGTGTGCCTAAGACTTTGCAATTAGTTTTAGCAGACTCTGACAGAATTGTAGATTATTCGTATAATGGTAGTGGGGTAGCCTTAACTGCTCAAACAGTATTCGTTTCTTATGACGCTACTGGTTTTGGCAGTACAGTACCAAAATTATCAGACAACGATACTCAAAAATCATATGTAACATCATTTACAGGGGTAGGGATTACAAATCTTACAAAAGAAGCTAATCCTCCTGTATACAATTATTCAACTACAAGTACAGACGGAACAAAAGTTTACGTTTATTACACAGAGGCTACTCCACCCCTTCTTCCATCTACAAATATTAGTGGATTTGCAGTAAGTCAAAACAATTCTGGTATTGCTATTTCAAATGCTTATGTACTAGATCCAACCAGTGCTACAAATGGAAAAGTCATTGTTCTTGATCTTAATTCTCGATTAGGTGTAAACGACGGAACAAATCCTGTAACAGTATCATACACACAACCAGTATCAGATTTTTATAAAATTAAAGATAGTACAGGAACTGGATTAACTTATGCAGTTTCATTTGCTGGTAGTGCTGTAACTAATCTTACAAGCACAACATTTTTGCCTAGAATCACACAAGCATATACTGGGACTGGTGTTTCGGGAAATATTGTTTATGTGAGAATGTCAACCACAACAACACCAATATCTCCATCAGGTTTTGGGGTTTCATATACAAATGTTGCTAAAACAATTTCAAGTATAGGTGCATCTGCATTAATATTTAGTGGTGTAGCAACTACGGTTTATCTACTTACAATGTCTTCGTATTATGGTCCAGAAGACATTGTTACAGTAAATTACACTCAACCAGTTTCTAATTTTATTACTGATAGAACTTCTAATGCAAATAAAGTTGCAAGTTTGACCTCACCAATAAAAGCTTCAAATGACTTAACAGACACTACTGCTCCAACATTAGATGCAGCAAATAGTTATATCGATAAGAATGGGCAAGACATTTATTTGAAATTTACAGAAAATAATTCTAGACCAATGTTGCCAGCTACGGGTATTCAAACTTTCAATGTATCTATAGATGGGCAATTTACTCCTATCAAATCAGCAACAGGATTAGGAATCACTTTTTCAACAGATGTAAAATTATCACTTTACAATAAAATAAATTATAACAGCATAGTAAAAGTTGGTTATAGTGGGGATGGCGGAGCTGCAGCATTGAAAGATAGTTCTAATAACTTTGTTGCAAATTTTGAGCCGCTTTTAATATCAAATTATGGCGTATGATAACAACGGTTTTTTCGATCCTAAATATTGGAATGAAGCATTAAACAATGGCACTTCAATAGGATACGAAATTGAGGATGAGACAACAGATATATTTGTTAAGTCTGAATTCTATCCAAACGCCAGTGTTATTTATGATACTGTTCCACCCAAAGGCATTTTAATCTTAAACAGAAAAGCAGATGATGTAGACCCAGGCATCAAAGTTCATTATTTTTCTGGCACTGGTTATTCTTCTATCACCACAGAATACACTGATACAACATCATCATATTCATTTACCAAGGAAATAAATGCTTTCAAAATTGTTTCTGATAAAGACCAAAACATATCAACAATTTTTCTGAAACTTAAGAAAACTGGAAGTATTATCAATCTTGGTGATAGGATTAATGTTTCAATTTACACCAACGACAATACTAATGACGCTCCTGCTACTCTTTTAGGATCATTTTCTAGTATTCAATTTAATGATTTGACCACATCATTTGAGTCTTATTCATTTACTAATACAGGTTTAACTTTAACAGCAAACACCACATACTGGATTCATATAGCATTAGACAATCTTCCAATGCCTACTGTTGGTTCAGCTACAATTGATGTCGCAAACTTTACAAACAATGATTCTGATTTTGCATATTATGATTCAGATAATTTAATTTGGATCAGGATTGCAAATACCTCTCCTTATTATAAAATTACTGCTTTCAATACAGCATCAGCGGAATTATCTTCAAAAGATTATTTACTTGATATATTTGAAGTACCATTGAAAGAAGTATCTGTTTATGGCGGAAGTTCAGATCTTTCTAAATATGAAGTTATAGGCAATGATCAAGCTAATTACGTATACAAAAAATTTGATCCAGTATATGAAGACACAACAAATTCTGCTAACAATATCTATCCTACAGTAACTAATTTAATTGTTGGAGCTACTGCAAAAAATACAAAAACATACAAATTACAAGTTAAGAAAACAAAGATATCAGATTGGGAAGATATTGTTGAGAATATTGCAGATCCAGAAACAACTGATTATTTAAATTTTACTTTCACAACTCCATTATCTCTTTATGCAGCTAGAATTGCTTATCACGGAGATTATTTTACTATAGATCAAAGAGGCGATATTACTCTTGCTGCTTATGATCAATATTCCGATGTAGTTGCAGCACAAATTTCTAGATTTTCAGACTTTAGAGATGCTACTTCTTTTCCAAACGCTGACTCAAAAGGTTTTATAGATTTTTCTGCTGGTGAGACAACCTTTACCAATATAGACCTAACTAACGCAGCATATTTATGGTCAAAAAAGACTGGTAATGCTGCTTCTGAAATTACTGCTATCTCTTCATTCAATGACAAGATATTAATTGCAGCAAATCATAAAATGTTTGTTTACAAGAGTGGAGAAGTTTATGAAATATTAAATGAATCTCTTGTAGGTGAAAAATATCAAATTACTTGTATCCACGTATTTAATGGTAGAGCTTATGCAGGTACTAATTACGGTCTTGTTTTCACTTCTTTCAATGGTGAATTTTGGAGTGTATTAAATGCAAAAGATCCATTGTCAACTACAAATTATAAGTTATTGAAGCCTATAATCTCGATGACTTCCTTGGGTAATAATCTTTTCTTAGGATCTACTAAAGGCTCTACTAGTTCTTGCTCAGTTTACCAATATAATGGAAAAGCAATTACAGAACTTAAGACTTTTTCTTCCTTTGATCAAGTTTCTGCTCTCACCTCTAAAGAATTCACTCTTTATGTTGGAGTAGGAGGAGCTTATGGTAGTAGAGCATCAGCAATATACAAATACTATAATGCTGAGTGGGTTCAAACATTGTCATCCAATTTTGATAATGTTGAATGTCTAACTAAATCATCTACCAGAAATTCTGTTATGGCAGGATTTAGAGGCGGACAAATCTGGGAGTTATCTTTTACAAATGCAACAGCTAATTCTTGGGCTAAACTTTATGACACATATGCTGATCATATTTTTAGTATATACGATGATCCAAATAGTAATTATATTTATATTAGCGCTGACAATGGAACTTATGGATATTTTAAGTCAATAAATGGTTTCAAGAAAATTGTTTCTTATTC
>JACCDO010236570.1_pt1 | contig 25039 bp, 23 predicted proteins | sample 7446101 | NCBI WGS metagenome assembly JACCDO01 (sample SAMN15323440, study PRJNA562643) | freshwater metagenome | isolation source: river surface water | place: USA:Blue River Watershed | collected 2017-08-16 | reverse complement strand
TTATTTAATCTTCCTTCAACCGTTTTTAAACCTAAACTTATTAAACTGAACCAAGGTTCAGATAAATGTTCTGAAAATTTAATATCCATTTTATTTATTTCATTATTATTATCATTATCATTTAATGTTCTTTTAATATTTCTTTTTTCAGTTTTTTTACCTCCACCAATAATATCATTATTTTTTAAGTTTATATATTTAGTTTTATATTTTATATATTTTTCATGATGATTCATATATAAAATAATTCATATATAAAATAATTTTATAAATATGAAATATTTACACTTTTATTTTATAAGTATAATTGTTTTATTATTAATTATAATAATGAAAATTAGCTCGTTAAAAGAAAATTTTGCTTTAACCAATAATTTTACACCTACTAAATGTTTAGATATAATAAATGATGGTGCAAATAATAAATTACAGATGGCTGATTGTGGAAATTATAGTGGACAAAACTGGAATAGTGAACAAATTAATAATAGTAATTATCATAAATTAAGAAATGATTTTTCAAGTAATAATAAATGTTTAGATATTATAAATGATGGACGAAATAATAAATTAATTATGGCTGATTGTAAAAATGTTACTGGTCAACAATGGTTAATACCACCAAATATGAAAATGCAAAACTTTTTTTCAGGTAGTAATAAATGTTTAGATATTATAAATGATGGTGCAAATAATAAATTAACTATGGCCAATTGTGGAAATTATAGTGGACAACAATGGAATAGAAAATAGTAAGTAAAAATTAAAAGTTGATTTTTTTATTAATTAAATATTATAAATATAAGTCTATTTATAATATTAAATGAGTAAAACGCCTCGTAAAGTTGTTAAAACGCCACAAACACCTCAAACTCCACAATCACAAAAATCAGGAGCTAATACACCAGTATTAGTAAGTAATAATGATTCAGAAGAATTTTTGTATCCAATAGAAAAACCAATATTAAAATGGATTGGAGGAAAAACACAAATTATAAGCACTTTAATTAGTAAATTTCCTAAATGTATGGAATCATATCATGAAATATTTTTAGGTGGTGGTAGTGTGTTGTTCGCATTATTAACAAGTATTAAGAATAAAGAAATCAAAGTTTCTAAATCAATTAATGCTTATGATTATAATGAAACTTTAATTAATATGTATAAAAATATTCAAAGTAAACCAACTGAAGTTTATAAAGAAATAAGTTTTTTAATTAAAGATTATCATAAAACATTTGATATAGATGAAAATAGTGATAGTGATAGTGATTCAGATACGGATGATAGTGATGATAGTGATGAACATACTGATAAGAAAAAAATTATAAATAGAAAACCAAAGAATTTAGAAGAAGCAATGAGTAGTGGAGAATCATTTTATTATTGGATACGACAAACATATAATAAATTAAGTCAAACTATGAAGAATACACCAAAGGGTTCAGCAATGTTTATATTTTTGAATAAAACATGTTTTCGTGGTATTTTTCGCGAAGGACCAAATGGATTTAATGTTCCATATGGAAATTATAAGAAACCAGAAATAGTAAATAAAGAACATTTAATGGATATTAGTAAATTAATTAAACATGTTAATTTTGTTCATGCTGATTTTAGCATATCTCTTACTAATGTTAAATCAAATGATTTCGTATATTTAGACCCACCATATGCACCAGAAAAAAAAACTTCATTCGTTGGATATAATAAAGAAGGGTTTACAATTGAACTACATGATAAATTATTTAATATTTGTAGTGAAATGAAATTAAAGAAAATAAAATTTATTATGAGTAATGCAGATGTTGAATTAGTTAGAACTGCTTTTCCACCACAATTATATAATACTGATATAATTAGTTGCAAAAGAAGTATTAATTCTAAAAAACCAGGTTCAAAAACAAATGAGGTTATTATTAAGTCTTTTTAATTTTAATTTATAACATATGTTAATAACATAATATAATTATATTCTTAATTTTTATAGATGCAAAATAATGATTTATTAGATGCATATATAAATAATAATAATTTATTTATTAAATATAAAAATGATATAAGTTTTGGTTCTGATGGTATGTTAATAATTAATGTAAATGATTCAGATTATAATGCATCAGATAATAAATGTTATGATATGATATTTGATAAAAATGATAATATATATATTACAACTAGTTATAATTCAAAAAATGATAATAGTTTAGAAATAATAAAAGTAAATAAATTAGGAATCATAGATAATAGTTTTGCAACAAATGGAATTTTAAGTATAAATAATCATACAGATAATATATTTATTAATATAGATATGCAAGAAAACATATATGTATTATACAAGAAAGATATGTCAAAAACTATATTAGAAAAATATACTAAATATGGTATGTTAGATATTACATTTAATAATCAACAAGAATATATAGTTGATTTTAAAAATACAGAATTTACACCACATGTATTATATATTGATAAATATGAAAATATTTATATTGGTGGAAGTTTAGAAAATTCTGCAGGATTAGTTAAATTAAATAAAAATGGTTATGTTGATAATAAATTTGGTATTGATGGTTATTTATGTATAGAATTGAATGGAGTATATGATAAGATTGATAGTATAAAATTAGATGATATGAATAATATTATATGTTGTGGTTCTGTAATAAATAATAATAATATAACAAATGGTGTTTTAATTAAATTAAATAAATTTGGCGAATTAATAAGTTCATTTGGAACAAATGGCATTATTAATATAAATATTAATAATGTATTTACAGTATTTTATGATTTATTTATTCATAATAACAATATTATAGTTGTTGGATGTAATATGATTAATACAACTTCAACAACAGTTATTGCTAAATATAATAATGATGGTATATTAGATAATACGTTCGGAATTAATGGATATACACATATTACTTATCCAGATAGTAAATTAAATTATTCATATTCAATAGATATGGATATGAATATGAATTTTATTATTATTGGTAAATGTATAAAAGATAATGACATATTAGAATGTTTCTGTAGTAAATTTGATATGAATGGTAAAATAATAGATACATTTGGAGTAAATGGAATATTAACATTTAATTTACCAAATTATATATTAAGTAAAGTAAAAGTAAATAATAATAATAAATATATATGTTGTGGATATATTAAAAATATAGATGAAAATATGGATGAAAATAATGATATATTAGTTTTATGTATTAATTCAAATGGATTATTACATGATACGAATATTATTTATACTAAATATTCATTAGATAATGGTAATACTTTTAATGATATAAATAAATTTAATCTCGAAATACATGATAATTATCAAATATTAAAAATATCAAATCTTAATCAAATAAAAGATTATGATAAATTAGAAGTTTTAGATATTATATTAAAAACAGATGATAATATATTAAGTAATATAATTAAAATAGAATCAAAAAAGAATTATATATTAGATATATTAAATAAATTTAATATTATAGAAGATAAATATAAAAGTTTAGAAGATAAATATCAAGAAGTAATAAATATTAATAAAGAAAATAATAATAAAATTTTAGATTTACAAAATCAAATAAATCAATTAAAAAATCAACAACCCCAAAAAATAACTCAAATAATAAATAATGATTTGTCTTCTGCTTCAATTTCTGCTATGGGAAAATTATTATTTAAATAATATTTTTTACAATAACATTAATCTAGATAAATCAGTTTTAAGTAAATCAAACTTCATAATATCTAATAACATATTTATTTTCTCTTTATTTTCTAAGTAATATCTTATTAATCCAATAATTGGTTTCTTAAAATATTGTATTTTAATACCAATAATAGTTTCTTTATTTAATTCAGTAAATCTCTTAATCTCATCTTCTGACATATAAAATAATTTTAAATCCGGGCTATATCTAATATGATTATTTCTGAATAACAAAACATAATGTAAATATTGATCTAATAATAATGAATTATAATGCATTAATCTCACTTCTTTATTTAACATTCTATTTAATCTTCTTAAAAATATAACATCAAATGCTGCATACATATATTGTGACAATTTCATTTTCTTAGTATTCCAATATATTTTATATATTAATCCATTATCTTCATATAATTTTTTAAATGCTGAATATTGTTTATTATTAATACTGTGTGTGCCATATAATATATCATACAAAGAACACTTTTGATGACCTACTAATTCACATTTAAAACGTGTATCAGTCATAGTTTTAGTAAATTTATAAATCATATCACCGTTGTTATCTAAAACATGATTATAAATATAAGGAATATCTAAACCTTCGCAACCATGTAATATTTTTGGAAATTTACTTAAATAAATAGTATTTCTAATTAATTCTAATTCTTCTTTATTAAAATCATCAGGATGAAGTAAATAAACATTATTGGATTTATTCTTATTAGATAACATAACTTGAACTAAACCAATATAACCATTATTAAATTCATAATCTAAACAAATCTTAATATTAGAATCTAAGTTAATTTCTTTATTATTTTCTTTTTCTATAAACTTTAATTCTTCTAAAAATATTTTTTTATTATTAATCTTATCAGTGTTATTAACAACAAACACTTTATAAATATTCTTATTTAGAGTTATTTCAAATAAACTCATTTTATATATAATACGTTTAGTTAATAAATACAAAACATTAACTAATTATAATATGAGCCGTATTGAAAGATATCAAGAAAGTATAAATAACTTTATTAAGACAAAAGATATGTTCACACCAGAAATAAAAGAAATATTATTAAGAAGAGACCATTTATGTGGTATAATATTTTCAACTTTGTTAAATTATAATTCAAAGAAAAAGAACTTCAAAGTTCATGGTCATTATATGGTTTGTGCAATTGATTTATTACAGGAATTAATTGAAATATTAGATATAAAAAAAAGTATAGAACATAATAAGTTTATAAATATATTATATTTAATTACACAACTTATAAATTTAAATTTAGAAAACTTAAAAGTTCCACAAAAGCAAGAAGATACATTAAATAAGATAATATTCTTTATACAATCATATATAAATACCAAATTGTTAGAAATAACAAAATTATATGAATATGAAACAAATAAAAAAGTAATGAAGTCTGATATATTATCAATATCATATTTAAAAAAAGAAATAATAAATAAATATAAAACACTTTATAAAATTGAACATGATAAAATAATGGAATATACTAAGAATACTTATTCAAATATTGGTGATATAGTATTTGTTATTGGATGGTCATTAGGAGGTGGTGATAGAAAACAAGAATTATTAAAAAATTTACAAACTATTGGTGATAACTTTGGATTGTTATATAAGATTTGTAGAGATTTTGATAAATTAGAATCAGATATTAAAGATTCTAATAAATATAATATGAATTTTATTATTAATGATGGAGTACAAGAAACATTTATTTTATTTATGGAAACAAAAACACAATTAATAGAACAATGTTTAACTCTTAATATCTATACTCACACTTTAAAAGAAGTTATGGATGAATTGGAAAGAAGTGTTGATATTTGTTTATCATCATCTAATATAGATTTAAAGTCTAACTATTCATCTGTTTCACAGAATTAATATATTAATATATTATAATATAATGAGTAAATCAAAAAGTTTATTAAAAGATAGTTTAATAAGTATCCCTATTAGTATAATTTATATATATTTTGTTCATCGTATAATAGAATTATTAACAGAAAATTCGATGGCTGAAGCAAAAACTAAAAAACATATAATTTATAGTTTTATTATTGGTATTTGTGGTATATTAATTGGTATATATATATTTGGAAGAAGTAAAATTGCAAATAGACCAGTTAAATTTGCTTTAGTTTTAAGTTCTTTTCTCCTAATGATATATAGTTTATATTCTAATTGGGAATTATTAATGTCAGATACTAAATTAATAATAGTTGGTATATTCTTAGTTGCTGTAATTGCTGCTAGTTATTTAGCATAAAAATAAAAATAAAAATTGATTTATTAATAATTACTTTATAATAATACAAATATTATTATAAATAAATGGAACATATATTAATTGGTTATACTACTTCTCTTTCACAACATATGGGAGAACTAATTAAATTAGATGGTGGTAATTGTGGACAATTCTTTACTCGGAGTCCACAAATTTTTAAAACTGTTCCATTTAATGAAAAAGATTGGAAAAATATTAAAAAAGATATGGAGGATTCACAAGTTAAATTTGTTATACATGGTTCATTTTTAATTAACTTTTGTAAACATCCAAATAGTATTTATTATGCACATAATTTAATTTTTGAAGATATGAAAATTTCATCATACGTCAATTCAATTGGTGTAATTATTCATATGGGTAAAAATACAGATAAATTACCATACGAAGAAGCATTTAATAATTATATTCAAAATATTAAACATATATTAAAAATAACACAAAATATACCAAATTCACCAATGTTAATTCTAGAAACAGGAGCAGGTCAAGGAACAGAAGTTGCAACTGATATTACTGAATTAGGAATGCTCCGTAAGAATCTAACATTAGAAGAACAGAAAAGAGTTGGATTTTGTATTGACACATGTCATATATTTACTGCCGGATATGATTTAAGAAATATGGATTTTGTCAAATCATTTGAGGATTATATAGAATTAAGTTTGGGATGGTCGAATGTAAAAGTTATACATCTTAATGATTCACTTAGTAAATTTAATCAAAAAGTAGATAGACACGCAGATATAAGTTATGGTGAGATTACTAAATCACATAAATATACTGAAGCATTTATAAAATTTATTAAAATATGTCAAAGTAAGAATATACCATTAATTTTAGAAACACCGGGTGATAACACTGACTATGCGAAACAGATAAATTTGGTTAAAAATTGGATTTTTAATATTTGAATAAATTCAACTGTTAAAAATTGGATTTATTCAACTGTTAAAAAATGGATTTTTTATATTTAAAAAAAATTAAAATTGATATAAGAAATTACCTATATAAATAAAATATATTAATAAAATAAACCTATAGATAAAAAAAGAATGGGTATAGAAAGTTTTTTTAACACAATAAATCGTCACACATTATTTCAAAACAACATTACTTCGTCATCTGTAAACGAACCAGCAACATGTATTACAAATGGTGAAAATATATATTTTGATTTTAATTCAATTATATTCAATATAGTATCAGATATAGAATATGAAATAAATTATATTTTATATGAACTTATTACTGGTCATGATACAGAGGATAAAAAAAAATATCTAAATAAATATATTAATTTATTAAATCTAAATGATTTTTTTAATAATACTGAAATAAAATTAACAGTTAATATGTTTATTCAAATATTTGACATAGTTAATATTAATAAGATATTAATTATTCTAATTAAGAATAAACTAAAAGACTTCTTAACTATATATAATAATCCAGAATTAGTAAAGAACATCTATATTTCAATAGATGGAATGCCAAATATGCCAAAGATTATGGAACAAAAGAAGCGTCGTCATATCCAACATGTAATTGGTGAAATAAAGAATAAAATTAAAGATAAATATCAATCATCATTTGATGAAAATCGTAAATTATTTAATGAATATTATATTACTATTGAAAAATCAAATAATATATCACAAACATCATTCTTAAAATTTATTTATGATGAATTGTCATCATTTGATTATAAAAATGATATATGTGATTTACTTCCTAATATTAAATCATTTAAGATTAGTTCTCCACATGAAACAGGAGAAGGTGAGAAAAAAATTATGGAAGATATTACAGAAAATAAATATTCTGGTTCATATGTTATTGTTAGTCCAGATGCAGATTTAATTATATTATCATTAATTCAAAAGAATATTTTAAACAAAAAGAATATTAATAATACAATTCAAATTATTAGAGAAAATAAAAATAATGAAACAATTGATGTAATAGATATTGATAAATTAATGGAATCAATAAGTAATCATTTAGAAAAACGGATAAAAGAATCATTTGAACAATTAAATAATATTAATCAAGTAAATAATACTTTTGAACTTGATATGAAAAGAATAATTGATGATATTTGTTTATTATTAAGTTTATTTGGTAATGATTTTATGCCACGTATTAAAAGTTTAAATGTGCGTAATGGATTTAATATTATCTTTGAAGTATATGTAAGACATTTTACAAGAACAAGAAATCGTTATAAGTATATAACATTTGAAGAAGATAATATGTATAAAATTAATTATGATAATTTAAATAGTTTCATTTACAAAATTAGTGAAAATGAACATAAATTATGTATTGAAACTTTTGCATCACAACATTATAAGAATTATGGATATATTAATTCAATTTTAGAATCAACATTTGGTTCACCATATTTTTATGATAAATTAAATGCATATGTTCATGGATTTAATAAATTAATGACATATATTACAACAAATATTAAAGAAAACATAGAAATAAATGCAACTAATATATATGAAAATCTATTAATGTCATATTCAGATAAAGTTGTATTTATTAAACAATTTATTATGTTTGAAGCAGGAATTAATAATATTAATAATGAAGATGAACAAAAAGTAAAATGTATTGAATATATAAATAAAATGATTGAAGAAATTAAAACATATGGTTTTTATCGTAATAAACTTAGATTTATTCCATATTCAACAACAATGAATGATAAGTATCATCAAAAAATAATTAGAGAAGAAATGGCACATCCACTAATGTTAATAACAAATTATGACGAACATATTTATAAATTAGAAAATAAGTTAGATGAATATCATCATTTATTTTATTCTGATATTGATAATGTATTAGGTTTTGTTGATATTAGTAATCGTCATGGATTTTATAAATTATTAACAGATAATCAAATTGAGAAAAATAAAGCAATATATTATGAAAAGAAAATGAATATCAAGACACAAGAAGATAAATTTAAATTAGTAAATGCATATATAACTGGAATGTTTTGGACATTTGATTTTTATTTTAATAAGAACAATCGTATAGATAATGTAAAATTTGTATCTACATGGGCATATGAATATGATATGTCACCCTTTATAAAAGATATAATCGATTATTTAGAGTATGTTCCAAACCGTAATAAAATGTTAAATCACATATTTTATTCAATTAATAATTTTAATTCAATACATTATGTGCCACAACATTTATTTATGAATGAATTAGAACAATATATGTATATAACACCATATGAAAAATTAACAAGTAAAGTTCCACAAATTTATATTGATACTTTAAAAGAAGCAAATTACTTTATGAATTTTGATGAAATAATTAATGGTATATTAAATGGTAATGCACATGATTATATTGATTGTGGTAAATCAACATATTTAAATAAATGTAATTTATTAAATTTAAGAAAAGTTAATTGTAACGATTTTATGAAAAGCATTATTTCTTTGAGAAACATGTAATGTTTCTAAAAGAAATAATGCTTTTAATAAAATCCTTATTTTTTATTTAATAATTTTTATAAAAATTATTAAATAAAAATAACGATTTTATGAAAAAAATATTATAATTTAATAAAAAATAAGAATTTTATTAAATTAATTATAAATTTATATAAATGCTAATAATCCAGTAGCGGCAATTGGAGCCATTTCAGGAGTTAAAAGAGCAGCACAATCATGATAGTTTTTGTTCATGCATTCTTTAACACCCCAACCTAATCTGTAAACTGTGAAGTAGATAAAAGCAGCAATTAATGCAACAGCTAATATGAAAATAACAAATGTTTTAAGTGAGCGGACAATTTTGAATGGTTTTGGTTTAGCTTCAACAACTGTATTATCTGCTACAACGTTTTCTTGAACAGGAAACGTAACTGGATTTATTTCTTCCATTTCCATTAATGGTGTTTTTTCAACAACTCCACCGTTACCAATCATATCATATAAGGCTTTATCTGATAAATCTAATTGAGACATAATATATATACTAGACTTATATAAATTTTTTATATTTTATATAAATTAATTATATATTTAATGTCAAAATCAAAAATATATTGTGGTATTGGAGAAGTTCCAAAAGGAATGAAAAAAGGAACAATGAAAGAATGTATGGAATTAGGCCAAGTAAGATTATATGGATTATATAAAATTGATTCAAAAATAGTTTCTAAAAAATCAAAACCATCAGCAAAAGAAAAGAAAATGACAAAGAATGAAGTGAAAGCTTTAGTTTTTAAATTTAAAGGAAGAATAACTAGAATAGAAGAAGAATTAAAAGAAGCAACTGGAAAAGAAAAAACACAACTTGAAAAAGATTTAAAAGAGGCTCATAAAGAAAAAGAACGTTATATTATGATATTTAAAAAAATGGAAGATGGTGTAAGTATTAAAGTTCCTATACCTGAAGAAAAAAAATCAAGCAAAAAAGATACTAAAAAAACAGTTAAGAAAACACCAGCTAAAAAAACAACTAAAAAATAATAACTTAATTTATTTATATACTTTTTAACTTACTTATTTATTAATATTTTAAAAACAAATATTAATAATGTCAAATTTTGAGTTTTTTTTACCAGAATCGAGTATGATGCAATATAAAAGTTTAAGTAAACTTATAAATTTTTTATCTTGTGAAAATATTTCAAAAGCCTATAGCGATTATGATATAGAAGAATATTTTATTGATAATAATATAATTAAAAATGGAGAAAAAGATAATGAACTAATATATAATTTAAGAAAATTAGGATTAAATGATATACATCATACAACTAATATAAATTATATATTTATCAACATGTCTGAAAAATCAAAAGGATTTATAAATTTTTTTAGAGATTACAATTTATTAGTTGGTAAAACTATATATATTTATTTATGTAGATATGAAAAAATAGAACCATTAATATTAACAAAAATATATTCAAGAAAACAATTTTACAAATTATGTGATTATATAGAAAGTAAAGAATTATCATTTCATACAAGAAAAATTAATTATATAATTAATTTTATTAAAAAAAATAATTTATCAAAATGTAAAATATTTTATTAATTATCCTTCATTACTATAATTAATTAATTTTCTAAATTCATCATCATGAAGTGATAATAATCTATTTATTGCTGACATATATCCTTCAATTTCTTCATCTTTAAATTTATTATCTGATTTTTGGGTATCAAAACATTTTTCATATAAACTAATTATTTTATTTATCTTTTGACCATTCCATAATAATTTAATTTTATCATAGTCTAAAAATGTTCTATTCTCACCTTCAACTAAACATCTAGGTAATATTTCTTTATTATATGTTCCTTTTAAACTATCTTTTAGAGTATTAATAAAAAATTGGGTTGCTAATATAACATTTGTAGGAACAGGACCAATATTATAAGTATATTGTAATCTATCAAATGCCATACATGCAAATAAAATCATTTTCTCTAAACAATTCCAAAATAATATTCTATCTTCTGTTGCTAAATAATCAAAAGCATTTTTATTCTCACAATCTTTATATTTACCACTTAATGGAATTACATACCATTCTATTACTCGTATAACTATATTATATAACAAACTAATATTTTCTCTATTATCTTTATTCCAAAATCTATCAAACCATTGCAAATAATAATTGTCTTGTATTGTTACTGCATGATTTGATATACCTATTTTTGTATTTAATGGCTTGAATGCTAATGCCACTATATGTGATAATGTTCCTAATGGGTCTAACAATTGTCTCTTATTTGCAGTGTTCATATAACTTTATTCTAATAATAATACATACTATTTTATTAAGTATTTATTAAACACATTAAAAATATAAATTATATTTATGATTAATATATGAGTGTTAATAATATTAATTGTATAGAGTGTAATAAATATATATGTGAATGTTTAGAAATTGAATATATAAAACTTACTAAAAATTTATATCTTGATAATACTATTAATACTAATACTAATACTAATACTAATATTATTGATATTAGTAAAAATATTATAATGAATATTCGAAATCATATTACTAATATGATTTGTGAACTTGATATAATAATGAATAAAATTGACAAAGATGAACAAGAATTAAAAGATTTTGAAAAAATAAAGATTTATATTAATAACATTAATAATTTAATTAATGATAATAACATAGATAAAGAAAACTTTAAAATAATAAAAATATTTGAAGAAATAAATAATAAACAAATCAAAAACGAAGAATTAATTAAAATTGCATTATGTATATACAAAAAAAATTTTCTTGGTATTTTTAAAAATAATAATTTTAGAATAAATATTGTAAATAAAAACTTTTATGAATTTATATTAAATGAAATTAAAAAAGAACAATTAACAGAGCGTTACAAAAATAAATTAATTAAAACATTTTTAGATGAAATTTAAATAACAATTGTTTTCTTTTCATAATTATCATTTTTAATAGAATATAAATTTTTATATATCATACTATTTTTAACATAAGATAATGGATGATATATTTCTCCAAAATAAATTTCAAACCATACAGAATTATTTATAGTATTAGTATCTAATGTATCTGATGTATTACTATAAATTCGTGGAATAATAATTATATTACCACGCGCATTAATATTATCAAATTTATTTGGAAAATATAATTTAATTTGTTTAATAAATTCATCAGGTGTTTTAATAGTTATTTGTTCTTTACCAGATGTTTTAGTTGGTATAAGGTTTATACTCGATTTTTTAGTAAAACTAATATTAATAAATTTATAATATTTTTCACGAGTTTTATTTAGTTTCTTTTCTAATTCAATTAATATTTGCATTAATTGTTCAGAAACAACGCTAACTTTATTATATTTAGTAATATATAATTCTACATTCTCTATCAATATTTTTAATTCAAAATCAGTGTATACTTTATCATTATATGTAAATTTATTATTATTAATATTAATTTTATCAATATTAATAGTATCAATAGGGATAATAAGGTCAAATTGTTTTGATGACATAATATGTTTTATATATTTTAATATATATTAATAACTAATAATAATTACTTTTAATATCAATTTTTTTATTAATTTAAAATAATTTATCATTATCTACAAGGAATATATCTCTAAATGATTTAATTTTTCCTGTTATTCTTCTGAATATTAATTTACCCGCTGATGCAACAAATAATATTGCAACTATTAAATATATATAAATATTTATATCTTTATTATTTCCAGCAAAATCATATACTGGATTAATTAAATGAGCCATAAATCCTGCATTTTTATCTACTTTTTTACCAGTTAACTTTTCGGTTATATACTGTTCCATAACAGTTAATGCACAAGTATTATTATTAAATATCCAATGAACAACTATAAAGGGAAGAATTATAGCATGTATAAGTAATAACCAATTAGCTGTTGAAAATGGGACTATCACTAAAAATAATATAAGAAATGCATGTAATGCTTTTATTAAATATAATAAACCTTTATACATATTTATATATATATTAAAGAGAATAAATAAAAACTAATTATAATTTATACTATGAATATTGTTGAAGAATATATTAACAGAAATAAACAACTAGTAATATTAATATCAGGTTTTAGTGGAAGTGGTAAAACTGTTTTAGCTCGTAGTTTACTAAAAGATATAAATCGTAATAATAAAAAATACGAATTTAGTTTTTTAAATCTTAATGATTTTTTTAAATCAGAAGATGAATATAAAAATATAATTGAAGTTGGTGATTTAAAAGTAGTAGATTGGGATTCTCCTGAATCTATAAATTGGGGAGAATTTAATAAAGAAATAAATAAAGTTAAATCAAATGGTGTTATTGTATCTGGATTTGCTTTTCCAAAAGATAAATTAGATTTTGAGGTTGATTTTCATATACATTTAAAAATATCAAAAGATGATTTAATTAAAAATAGAGTTGAATATGCAAATGAAAAATTAGATGATAAAACATCTAGAATTAATGATGTTGGTGAAGAAATAGAAAAAAGAATATTAAATAAAGTAACATTTCCACATTATTTAAAAAGTTTAGAAACAAGTGTAATCAATAAATTTATTAGTATAAAATATGGTATGTTAAAAGAAGCTTATGACGAAATGTTTGATTATATTATGGCAATTATTAAGAAAAAAATATAATATATTATAATATAGAAAATTAATGAGTCAATTAAATGATTTACTTTATAAATTAAATAAATATGAAACTTTATTAAATAATGACATAGATGATACGAATAAAGATTTATATAAAAAAAAAATTTTATCATATACAAAAAAAATAAATAATTTACAAAATATTCAAGTTGGTGGTTTAACTCGCGAACAAGAAACATTTTTAGGATCAATAGAATCAAAAATAAAAATAATAGAATTAAAAGACTTAAATAGAATAAAAGAACATTTAGAAAGTAAACATAAACATATTGAAGAACAATTATTTGCGATAAAAAATTATATAATTAGTTCTACAAGACCAAAATAATATATTTTTATCAATTATATAATGAAATAAATTTATTTTATTATATTATAAAGTTAAAATATATGGAAAATCTAAATAAATATACTCAAATAAAACAAGAGGATTTTTTTCCTTCATTAACTAATAGTGACAATAATGCTAACTTAATTGAATTTAATAAAAATTTAAGAAAATTAGTAGAACAAGTTAATATAAATTCAGAAAAATGTAATAAATGTAATAAAGACGGCTGTCCAGGTGGAATATGCAAAATGAAAAAAAAATATAATGATGAATTTATAACGACACATTCACCACCACCACCTGTTGTAAGTAGTAGTAAATTAAAAAAGAAAAAAGAAAAAAAAGTTAAAGTAGATAAAAAACCTCAAATCTCTGAAGAAGAAAATATATTTAAAAAAGGTTTTAAAAAATTTATTTCAAATATTACTGGTAAAGATGATACAGAACCAGATTTAACATCAGATATTGATGAAAATAAAATAATAAAAAAACCAGTCATACCTTCTACACCAGAACCATCTATAACACCTACACCTGTAACAGATCCAAAACCAAAAACAATTGTAACTGATAAAACACCAGAAACACCAATATCTCTTATATCTGCAAAACCAGAATTATCTATTCCTGTTACAGCTCCAAAACCAGAAATAATTGTTAATGATGAAACATCGGAATTATCTATTCCTGTAACAGTTCCAAAACCAGAAATAATTGTAAGTGATGAAACACCAGAAACACCAATATCTGTCATATCTGCAAAACCAGAATTATCTATTCCTGTAAAAGATGCAAAACCAGAAATAATTGTAAGTGATGAAACACCAGAAACACTAATGTCACCTATATCACCATTATCACCAGTATCATCAGAAACAATTGTCACAAATGAAAAACCAGAAACTCCCGAAACAACTATTATAGTTGAAACAACAGAAACACCTGAAACATCAGAAAATATACAAATACCAGATATTTTAAAACCTTTTAAACAAATCGATGATTGGGGTGATGTATTAGCACCAGTTGATTTTGATGATTTAATTGGTTTTTTTGGGAAAAAGAAAAAAAAACAAGGAGATATAGAACAAGGAATAATAGAACAAGGAGATTTACAACAAGGAGATTTAGGACAAGGAGATTTACAACAAGGAGATTTAGGACAAGGTGAATTAGGAGAAGGTGAATTAGGAGAAGGTGATTTAGGACAAGGAGATTTAGGACAAGGTGATTTAGGACAAGGTGATTTAGGACAAGGTGAATTAGGAGAAGGTGATTTAGGACAAGGTGATTTAGGACAAGGTGATTTAGGAGAAGGTGATTTAGGAGAAGGTGATTTAGGAGAAGGTGATTTAGGAGAAGGTGATTTAGGAGAAGGTGATTTAGGAGAAGGTGATTTAGGAGAAGGTGATTTAGGAGAAGAAGGTGATTTAGGAAATTTAGGACAAGGCGAGTCAGGACAAGGAAATTTAGGAGAAGGAGAAGGAGAAGAACAAATATTAATACCCAAAGCAACACAAAATAATAAAATAATTTCAATAGTTGATTTAAATAAATTTGTAATTGGAAAGATAACAGTAGATGATAATAATGAAATTAGTTTATATAAAAGTGGTATATTAATAGATAAATTACCAGATGAAATTAAAGAAAATATACAAACAAAAAAATCAATGGATATACAAAAATTAGTTATTAGTGGAAATGGTGTAATATATCAAAATAGATATGTTTTTGCTAATACTACAAATATTAAACAAGAAGAATTAGAAAATCCTGTTTTAAAAATAAGTATTGACCCAATTAAGAATAAATATATTTATGGTTTTTTAATTGTTGATACTAGTGATAGATTAATTGGTTTAACTATTTTGAATAAAAGTGATGAATTACCAGCTATTAATGAAAATGATAATAATATTTTATTATCAGTTGACAAATATAGAATAAAATTTGAGGAAATTCCATATGATGTAAGAAATGATATATCATCATTTAGTGTAAAACCAGTAGATGATTCTGGAGATGATTCTGGAGATGGTTCAGCTGGAGATGGTTCAGCTGGAGATGGTTCAGCTGTTATTCTAAGAGATGAAGATGGAGATGGTTCAGTTGTAAGAAATCCACTTGTTGTAACAGATGCTTCAGTTGAAGATGGTTCTGCTGTTATTCTAGGAGATGAAGTTAGAAATGGTTCTGCTGTAAGAAATCCACTAGTTGTAACAAATGCGTCAGTTGGAAATGGTTCACTTGGAGATGGTTCAGTTGGAGATGGTTCAGTTGGAGATGGTTCAGATGGAAATGGTTCAATTGGAAATGTAACAAGATTAACATCTACATTATTACCTAATAATGAAGAATTAATGGCAACTAGATTAGAAACTGGAAAACCAGATGAAGATGAAGATGAAGTTGAACGAGGAAAATTATTTAGACCAGCAACAGTAATACCTACTGCTCAACCCGGTCAAAGGTTACTTGCTAAAATTAATCCATTTAAAAATAGAAAATTAACCGTAGTTGATATGACAAATCATATAATTGGTAGTATAGAAGTTAATGAAAATAATACATTTGGTTTATTTAAAGCAGGTTTAGCTTTAGAAGATTTACCAACAGAATATGCAGATAAAACAATAATTAAAGATTCAGTAAATGTATTAACATCTAAAGTAAGTGGTAAAGTAGCAACATATGATAATAGATTTATATTTGTTAATTCGACAAGTTTATCAGATTTATCAGATGCTGATTTGAAAACTCAAGTAAAAGAATTTAAAATAAATCCAAATGAAGAAAAATATGTTTATGGTTATATTATAATTAATTCAATAAATAATATAAGTGGATTAACTATTATTAGTAAAAGTGATGATTTACCAGTTGTATCACATAATAATACTAATATATTATTGACATTAGATATGTCAAAAGTAACGATAGAAAAAGAACCATATTTAAATAAAGCAATTACTTTTCCAAAAAAAGGTGATACACCTTCTTATGTGTTAGCTAGAAAAGTAGATACATCTGCACAAGTAGTAGCAGGACCTAGAGTTGTAGATGATGCAGCAGAACGTGATGCAGCAGCAGAACGTGAAAGATTAGCTGATGAACGTGCAGTTGCTGAAAGAGCTGAACGTGAGAGATTAGCAGCAGAAGCAGCTGAACGTGAAAGATTAGCAGCAGAAGCTGGACAAGTAGTAGCAGGACCTGAAGTTGATGATGATAAAGCAGCTGAACGTGAAAGATTAGCAGCAGAAGCAGCTGAACGTGAAAGATTGGCAGCAGAAGCAGCAGAACGTGATAGATTGGCAGCAGAAGCAGCAGAACGTGAAAGATTGGCAGCAGAAGCAGCTGAACGTGAAAGATTGGCAGCAGAAGCAGCAGAACGTGAAAGATTAGCAGCAGAAGCTGGACAAGTAGTAGCAGGACCTGAAGTTGATGATGATAAAGCAGCAGAACTTGATAGATTAGCAGCAGAAGCAGCAGAACGTGAAAGATTAGCAGCAGAAGCAGCTGAACGTGAAAGATTAGCAGCAGAAGCAGCTGAACGTGATAGATTGGCAGCAGAAGCAGCAGAACGTGAAAGATTAGCAGCAGAAGCAGCAGAACGTGAAAGATTAGCAGCAGAAGCAGCAGAACGTGAAAGATTAGCAGCAGAAGCAGCTGAACGTGAAAGATTAGCAGCAGAAGCAGCTGAACGTGAAAGATTAGCAGCAGAAGCAGCTGAACGTGAAAGATTAGCAGCAGAAGCTGGACAAGTAGTAGCAGGACCTGAAGTTGATGATGATAAAGCAGCTGAACGTGAAAGATTGGCAGCAGAAGCAGCTGAACGTGAAAGATTGGCAGCAGAAGCAGCTGAACGTGAAAGATTGGCAGCAGAAGTAGCAGGACGTGATAGATTACCAGCTGCTGGACCAGAAATAGTTGCTGGACCAGAAATAGTTGCTGGACCAGAAGAAGATCCTAATATAGCAGCTAGACAAGTAGTAGCAAGAGGCCAAAATATAGGAGGACCAAATACACGACTAATGGATGAAAAACATGAGAGATTAGCAACAGCAGAACTCGCAGCACAAAATGCAGAAACACAAGCTAAACGTGCAGCAGAAAGTGTTAGATTAGGAACGAATGCACAAGCTGTATTAAATAATGTATTATTAAGAAAAACAGGAGGACCGCGTTCCCCTACATTATATCCAGTAAATTATAATGTCCCTTGGCAACAAGGATTGTTAAGAAGATATGTTGCACCACCAATAGTAGCAGCACCACCAATTATAGGTGGACCTATTTTAACAGCACCACCAATAGTAGCAGCACCGCCAATAGTAGGAGGACCGATGATACCAAGAATGGCATCACCAATGATGGCGCCATTAGGAACATTTGGAATACCACCTCCTCCAGTAGTAAGAAGACCTATGGTATCATCATTTGCACCAAATCAACAAGGAATATTACCAGGGATGATACCAGAAATGTCAACATTAAGAAAAACAAGTGGACCATCTTCTCCTAGACCATATGAAGTAAATTCTAATATTCCATGGGATGGAACAGTATTAAAATCAAAACAAGGATTGCCATCAACACCACCATCAGGAGAAACTGCTGAAGCAAAAGCAGCTGAACGTGAAAGATTAGCAGCAGAAGCAAAAATAGCTGAAGCCGCAGCTGAAGCAAGAACAGCAGAAGCAAGAGCAGCAGCTGAAGCAAGAACGGCAGAAGCAAGAGCAGCAGCTGAAGCAAGAACGGCAGAAGCAAGAGCAGCAGCTGAAGCAAAAATAGCTGAAGCAAAAGCAGCAGCTGAAGCTGAAGAAGCACGACGTATAGCATCTTCTAAACGTATAGAAACAGCAGAATATAATGCAAATGAAAGAAGTGCAGCTATTGCAAGAGCAAGAGAAACTGAACAAGAAAGACTTTCTCTTTTAAAAATTACAGATGCAAGAACACGTGCTATTGCTATAGCAGATTTTGAAAGAAGAAAACGTGAAACAGAGGAAGCATTAGAATTAGCTAGACAACAAGCAGCTGATGAAAATTATAGGGCTAGAAAAGCTGCAGATGCTGCAAAAAGAGCAGAACGAGATGCAATAGCTGCTCAAAAGAGATCAGATATAGTTCTATCTAGAAGTTTACAAGAAAAACGTTTAAGATTACTAGAAGAAGAAAAAGAAAGCAAAGAAAAAGCTGCACGTATTATACAAGAAGTGTATAGAAAGTATAAAATAAGAAGAAAATTACAACCAGCACCAGCAGCGACAGCAGCACTAAAAGTAGCGCCACCACCAGAATCCACATTAACACCATCAACATTGACATCATCAGAACTACTATCCCCACCTACATTAAGAAAAACACCACCACCAGTGAGTAAAAAACCATCAATTGTCTCTCAGAAAAAATATTATATTGTAGATGATCGTAAAAAAATAATTGCAAAATTATTAATAAATGATAATCAAATTAATTTTATTTATGGAGCAATAGCAGTTGCACCACATAGTAATGATAAATCAAAAAATGTTGTTGATAAAGAAAGCAAACCATTATTCCAAGTAAAAATTATTGAACCTGATACAATAAGTGGTGAAAAACCACATTCATTAAGTAGAATTTTTGATAATCATATTAAATATACATATGTTATACAAGATCAAGATGTTTATAATAAAAAAGATAAAATATATATAGCAGGTAAATATATAAAGAACAATAATAATGAAATATTAGGTATAACTATAAATAATAAAGATAATAATCAATTTGGTGAAATAATTAGAACACGTAATATTCATAACATATTATATTCTATTAACCCACAACAATTACAATTATATCATTATTCAAAACCACCATCAGCTACAGCAAAACCACCAGCACATACATCACTATCAACTGTTGTAAAACAACCTGCAGTTGCGCTATTATCAACTTCAGCAAAAGCAGCTTCATCAAAAGAAGCTACATCACTAACAGTTGCGCCAAAACAAGCTAGACCACTAGCAGCTGCACTATTAACAGCTTCAGCAAAAGCAGCTACATCACCAGCAGTTGCGCCAAAATCGGCTAGACTACCAGCAGCCGCACCAGCGTCAACAGTCGGAGCAAAATCAGCAGTTGCGCCAAAATCAGGATTGACAAGCAAATACCTAGAACCAACATTATTACCATTAGCATCCGCAACAAAAAAACCACCAGTAGCAGCACCAATAAAATATATAAATTCTAAAGCAAAAATAAAATCTTTAATAAATATAATAAATGATAAATATGAAGAAATTAGAAAAATATTAAATAATGAAGTAGACTGGATTAATAATAAAAATAAAGCAACAATAGATGAATCTCTAAGATTAAATATCCCTTATACCTTAACTCAACATAATATTGATAATTTAGGAGAAAAAAAAATTATATTAGAAGACAAAGATATTGATAATATGGATAGTGAAGTATTTATAAAAGTTATTGAGTCATTACAAAAAGTCAATAGTGACTTAAACGAATTTTTTTATATAATTTTACCTAAAATGTATAACAAATAATATATTATAATAAAATATATTTAACATCAGGAAAAAGTATTTTTGATGTATAATATAAAATATTCATAATAAATGCTTTTTTTTCTATTAATTTTTCTGAAGAATTTGCTAAATAATCATCGATTTTTGATTTCTTAGAATCATAACCATTTTCATAATTTGTATTATTTGATTTAGATGGAACAATTATACTAGTTTTTATTTTATTATCAGATATATATTGTATTAATGTACATAATGTTTTAGGATGTATATTTGAATTTTCTATTTTTTCATCATTGTAATTTATTAAATTTCTATAATATTCGGGTGTAATTAAATCTAATTTATGTGACACATCTAAATTTAAATACATAACATCACCATATTCAATTAATGCTGAACGTAAAGATTGTATTTTAGTTTGTGATCTTTTAAAATCTACTATTTTTTCACCATTTTTATCTAATTTATTTTCAAAACCCATAGTTTCACCATTAAGATTATTAAACGTCGCTTCTATTCCATCTATTCCAGAATAACCAATCCATCTTACCTTTTCATATACATACATACTACGTAAAGTTAATAAACATAATATAATACTTCCAAATTGTTTTGTTTCTGAATTTAATAAATAAATAATGGGATATTTTACAAGTGTAGTTAAAGGTATTATAATCCATTGACCTTCATAATTAAATACTAATACAGTATCTGATAATAATAAGTTAGACGGGACTCTATTAACTATATTTTCATGTGTTATTTCGATACTTCTATATTTAGTAATTATCATATATATTATATTAGTAATAAATAAAAATCGGTATGTTATATTAAATAAAAATTGATATTACTATTAGTTAAAAATAAATATATATTTATCTAGCAATAAGATGGCTATTAATAATGATGATATTATTAATGATAATATTAATGATAATAATGATAATAATGAAATTTCTGTTAATTCTATTATTAAACATTGTATCGAAAATAATGATACTAAATTAAATTTACAATTTTGTAATTTTAAAACAGGTAATATTCCAAAAAGAATACGAAAGTGTGAAAATCTTAAAATATTAAAAATTTGTGATGCAGAATTAGAAGAATTTACTAATTTTCCTCCAAACATAGAAGAAATATATATTAATAATTGTATTCTTAAAAATTTTGAAACAAGTAATGCTCCTGAATCATTAAAAATTTTAGAATTAGAAAATAATTTACTTGAATTCTTTATAGATTGTGATAGATTAGTTAATTTGGTAGAATTGAATTTGTCGTTTAATAAATTAACATCTATACCATATTTGCCTGAATATATTAAAAAACTTAATTTGAGTAAGAATGATATTGAAAAAATGGAAAATCTAGAAAATCTTAATAATTTAGAAGAATTAAATATTTCAGATAATTCAATTTGTCATATTAATTTTGATATTAGTATGTTATCAAAAAATTTAACCGATTTAAATTTAAGTAATAATAAAATTAATATATTGGATTTAACTAAATTTAATAATTATGATAATTTAAAACTTTTAAATGTTAGTTTTAATGATATTCAACAAATTATTGGTGAATTTCCAATAAATTTACAATATTTGAATATATCACAAAATAAATTAACTAATATACCTAAAATACATTCAAATATTACATATCTAGATATGTCTGATAATTCATTATTAAATTTACCTGATATAGATTCATATGATAATATAAAATATTTTGATATTACTAATAATGATTCAATACAATTAACTAATGATGATATTATTAAATTAAAAGAAATTAAAAGTAAAGTTAAAAAGTGTCACATTGACCAAATTGAATTTGATATGTGCGATATATTATCAGATGATAGTGATAGTGATAGTGATAATAATAATAGTGATAGTGATAGTAATATTAAAGATATTAGTCTAGACAATAGTAGTATTGATATTGTATTATCAGATAATTCAACTAATTCTAATAAATCAAAAGAATTAATTAAAGTAAATAAACCTGATAAAGTTCCTATTAAAACAAAAAGAATTTATAGTTTATAAATAAAAAATTGAATTTTAAATTGTTTGACATATTTATTTATATATAAACATATAATAATAATTACCTATAATGGATAATACTGAAGATATTTTTAAGCAAATTGATAAACGAGTTACGATTCGTTTTTTGAAAGAGAAGAGAACTACCCGAACTTATATTGAAGGTTTGGAGGATTTTCTGAGTGAAGATCAAATTAATGATTTAATTAAAAAAATTAAGAAACTTGGGACATCATATTTAAAACGTACTGATGAAGATTCGGATGAAGAAAAGAAAAATAAAACCAAGAAATCAGCAACACCTGCAATTGCTCATGGTTTTAATGGTGATCACAAAACCAAAATCATCAAAATTCTTATGGAAGAATATAAAATTCCAAAAGAGAAGATTCATTCAACTAGTTAATTTTTTTATAATTTTTTTATAATGTTATTTTAAAAAGAATTTATGGATAATTTATATTCTACTTTATTTAATTCTAAAAAAGATATAACAATAAATAATATAACTTATGAATATGTTGGTAAAGGAGGACAAGGTGTTGTATTTAAGATTAATGAATTTGCAATTAAAATAATACCAAAAGAAAAATATCAGGATAAAGAATATAAAATTGGATTATATCTAAACGGATTGTTAAATGGTATTAGTATAAATTTTATAAAAGTATATGACAAAATAGAAACTGATAATTATGTTATAATTAAAATGGATTATGTAAATGGTAAATTTGTTAATTGGATGTATAAAAAACACGACGACAAAGAATATATTAATATGATATTACAAATATTAATTAATTTAAGAATATTACAATTAAAAATAAATTTATATCATCGTGATATGAAACCTAAAAATATATTGTATAAAGATTTAGATACAAATGTTAATTTTACTTATGAATTAAATAATAAAAAATATACTATAAATACTAATATTATTTTTTATATTACTGATTTTGGTCATTCAATAAGTGATATAACTGATGATAATATAACAAATAACAAATATATTACACATGATTCTGATTTATATGAATTAAGTATGTTAGCTCAACGAATTAAAGTCGATAAAATATTGAATATATATAAATTAGATGATTTAATTAAAATAGCATCTAAAAATGAACATTTTAAAGGATATTATGAAAATGAAAAGAAAAAAATAGATGAAAAAATGAATACATATCCAGAATTTATAAAACAAAAACATCTAACCAGAAATATTTCTTATTTTATTTTAGAAAATAATTTATTAAATGTAGATATAACTGATATAATGAGTGAAAATATACAGAATATATTAAATTCGTTATTAGATGATGATATTGATAAAATTATTGATAAAATATATGAATTAAATAATAATTAAATAATATTAATAATAATTATATGTTCAACTATACCAAGAATATTTTATTAGATATGTATTATGGATACATAACTGTTTATTGTGAAAATAAAAATTGTAAAGCAAAATTTATATTATCAAGAAATGATTATGAATCACATCATACTAATACTTTTTCTTGTAATATGGGTTGTGCACTTGAAGCATATAAACAATATAATAATAAATAATATATATTTATTATAAAATATAATGTGTATTTTTAAGAACACGCCTTTATATATTAAAATCGATGATAAATGGTATGACTTTACATCATTTAAAAAAATACATCCAGGTGGAGAAAAAATATTAAAAAAATATAAAAATAAAGATGCAACTGAAGCATTTTATGCTAATGAAAAACATTTTAATTATATACATGCATTATATGATTTTTTAATTACAGATAAATATTTAATAG